>ENA-OSEY01000845-OSEY01000845.1-marine-metagenome-genome-assembly--contig:-NODE-845-length-21567-cov-3.675942_pt1 | contig 21567 bp, 42 predicted proteins | sample MGYA00248465_ERZ534230 | MGnify/ENA primary metagenome ERZ534230 (study PRJEB26409, sample SAMN06344110) | marine metagenome | isolation source: Sea water from surface | place: Atlantic Ocean:Southern...
ATGCCCATGACTCCCACCAAGCACGTGCCTCAGACAAGTCACAAGAGGTCGCGACTGCCAAAGCAATGCGCCGTTTACCTGAAGGAGCGACGGTGACTGACACCTCCTGCAAGAAGCTCAACTACGTGTTCCAAACACGCTGGCGGTGCACGATCACGTACAGCGATTAGGCCGCTTCAGGAGCCCAGCCCATCCTTTTCTGCCACGTCGGTTCTTAGAGCTTGCGCCTCTTTCTTATGCATGCTGCAGTTTTCCCGATGGTTTGTTCCAACACAGTTCCCGACCCTGAAGGTGCCTTACAACTGATTCATAACTGAAGCAGGTGCTATGAGTCGATCAAGGTCGTTCAACCGCTTTCATCGTTATCTAGCTCGGCAGAAACGCCGCGGACTGCTATCCGTCCTGCCGCAATTCCAGATGGATTTCGAGTACTACGGATCGCCCATCGATCACAGCCGCGACATCCTCAACAGGCTGAAAGGGCGTGAAGTTGAGACTGAGCTTTTGGACGCTGAGTCCTGACTGACTAAGCAACCCCAGGAGTCCAGCTCACTTGGTTTTCTTGCGTCATCAATAAAAAGAGGCAGGCCCCTCAGCCCACCGCCCCAAACAGGCGCGTTAAAGGCCCCACTACGTTCTCTAGAGATTTGCCATAGCGAACACCCCTTTTGATGTTGCCTGAAGCACTTCTAAGGGAACTCTCAGCATGCAAATTAGGCATAACAACCCAGTGAGAATCGTTCTCACGCATCTGATTATTCAGTTGGCGCGAGCACCAACCACTGCAACGCCATCGGGAGATGTAAGTGCATGCAGCGGGTTTCCCTCGACCCGCTTCTCCCTCACTCTTCAGCGCACAGGTGGTGGGCAGTGCTTCCAGCGTGTCTTACCCCTTAAGACAGCGGACATCATTGCTGTTTGCAAAGTCGGTGCTCTTGGATACGTCAGAACGAGCTGAGCTGAGCCATCGCATGTATGTCGAGGCTTCATCCATGGCGAAATCAAACCTCATCGTTGAGACACCTCACGGCGCCTCGATCCAAAAGACCGAGGACGGCCAATTCATGGTTTGCGACGGTGAAAACAACTGCCGCATCACAAGAACTCTTTACTCGGCAGAACAAGAGCTAAGTGTTATGGAGACGGGGTTTTCGTTCCCTTACTCAACCGCCTTTCATCTGGCGAAGGTGGGATAAAACCCTCTAGCTCATTTTCAAAGCATGGACCTTCTCGGGGCTTGTGATGAGATAAAGGGCTTCATCAAGACAGCCCAGAAGCTGATAAAGACGTGGGAAGAGGACCCAGACAACTACTCCCAGTTGGAGGAGGGCCTCACTGCGATGAAGGCAGAACTCGATAAGTTCAAGAATTGAATTTCAGTAAGTCTTCTTGATGTTGCCGCTGAAGTTCATGCGGTGGGCGGTGTTCCTCTATCCGTCTCTGACGCCTTGTAAAGCTGCAGCCCTTGTTGGGCAAAGTTCAATTCCTAGCCAGACTGTTTGGTATCTCGAGCCATTGGACTTGAAACGGCTACTGCTGCTCCTGGTCCCAGTAGTCTTAGCAGACCCAGCCATTGCCTTTGATGGGGGGGGCTTTGAGGCAGAGGAAAAAATGGAAGTTCCTACCGATCAGTCAAAAACAAAAACTCTTGCCAAGTATTCAGAGTTTCACCAATCCTGCATGGACATCCAGATGACCATGTGGGGAGAAGTTGCAGAACTAATGGAAGATCTGGCCACAGCGCACTGCTATTGCGAATACACCAAGCTTGAGAGCTTGGAAACTGTTACTTGGGCTGACAGGAATGATGCTGACATTGCATGTGCCAACGAAGGCATCATTAGCAAAAAGGAAGCCTTCATCTGGTGGGCTCTTCCCCTGCACCGACAACGCTTAGGAGACGAGCAGCAATAGTTGTTTGCCCTCGTCAGCCAGTTCAACACGCTGCTTGACGTTCCAGCCTGAGAAGGTGTCGGCGCCCCGCTGCTGCGGCTTGCTTTTCCTCTTCTATTTCTGAACGTAGAAACCGCTTTCTCTGAGCGGACTCGTAACCATTCGGATCTTGCTGTACAGCGAAATGTGTTGTGCGCTTTGGCTTATCTAGACCCATCAACAGCGGGTGGATTCCTCTTCGGCTCATTGGACTGGTTAGGCAAGTGATTCTCGCGTAGTGGTCTGCCTGACCCAGCCGCTTAGAACAAATATCTCCCTGCTGGTCAAGGATTGCGGTATTGGGGACGACATTTGCGCCTAAAAATCGATCACGTTTCGCCGCGTCACCCACTGCAGGTCTGTCTACGGTTACGGCCCATATTGCGTCAAGTCCAGAGAGACAAAAAGGTCGGGTCAACACACCCGGGCTTCTCAGGTGGTTAGTGGTGGCTGAGGTCCTTATTGGGCATGGGGTGGAGTCTGCCTAAAACCCTCGGCAGACTGACCTGGTTAGCACGACCATTGATGTGGGTAGATCATTTGTCGGTTGCACGCTGCTGCGCCTTCATCGCTGAACACAACCTGGCCGAGGCCGCTGCATTAATGGGCGCAGGGCTGCACCTACTCCATCGGGATTTAATCCTGGAGTCCATATGGGTGGAGTTAGAAAAAAAAGATCGCTAGATTGGTTTGGTTTGGCTTTTGTTCGACTCGGGATGTTCCAATTGGTAAAAACCTAGTGGAGCCAAGGAGACTCGAACTCCTAACCCCTGCTGATTGCGTAGGTGCTTTGCCGAAATTTCAGGCCGTTCAACCCTGGGTGGTGGTGTTGATTAAACCGCTCCTTAACTCTCTAACTTTTTCTCTCTTATAAAAAGGAGAGTCAATAGTGTCCGAGGTGTCTAGAGCTAGCCATTGCAGGGCTTTTCAGCGAAATGGCCAGTAATGTCCGGATGTGGTCGGACATGTCCGGGCTGTGATAGCACGAAGTTAGGTGAACCAACATTGCTGTGTATTGCATCCATCAAGAGGCTGGCCCTGGTCAATGGATTCAGGACCTGTGCTTCAAGACAGAGCTAAGAGCTTTTGTCCGAGCAAGGGTGATGTCGAAGGTGAAAGGCTGCAACTACAGAGTTGTCCGTCAGGCAACCAGCGAGGTGGTTGTTGTCGTCGAGAAGGACAAAGGCTCCGCTGTTTAAGCACTGCCGGACTTCCAGTCGCAAAGTGCAACACGATTCCAAAGCTCTCGTTGAGAAAGCTGGCGAGCCGCAATGATCTCATCAAGATACGTTCAGCTTGATACAGAGCATGTTCTGCGTCGAACGAAGTGATGGACAAGAGACTTGGATTAAGGAGCAGTGCTTCAAGACTGAGTTCAAGGCATTCATAAATGCTCGCATCCAATCTTTGAGTACCTACGGGCTCTATCGAGTCACGTACCAAAGTACCGGCGACTCCGGTGAAGTCCTGAGACTCTCAAATGGGAAAGCGGTGCTGACTGATGACGACCATCTGGTCGGATAGGCGCTTACGGCAACACTCGTTCTTAAGCAGCGACGGCGTGGCCGGTTTCGACGTGATCCGCGGGTTTCCAATTTCGGAAGGCTTGAGTGAGGTGTTTTCCTTGCTCTAGCTGGGCCTCCATCAGGGCGCAGTCGACACAGGTGTGGCAGTGACCATCGATTCCGTAGCAGAACCACGCGCTGGAAATGCAGACCTCGGCGGTGTAGCTCAGCTGTATCACCCGGTCGTCAGCGCGACCCCATTCCTCCATGGTTTTCATGCATTATCTGTAAGTACAGAAGTACTATGCCCGGCTTTATCGAGGATGCGAGGCCGTTATGCCAGTCCACTTGGATCTCACTGGCACACTGAGTCTCAAGATCGCTTGACTCGATTTGGAAATGACGAAGGATGTCTCGTCGCATCCCATTCCCGTCTCAGTCGCCGGCCCCCGAGCCCCCAGTTTCATCCGATCAGCTGGAGAGTCCTGCGTCAATGAGATTGTGACCGCTATGCAGCACTGCCACCCATTAGTTCCGAAACGTTGGGCACTGGGTCTGGCGTGCCATCGGCGATGGCACGAGCGCGCAGGTAGAACAATCTCTACGTGTCTCCCCTGGCCTCCAAGCTTTCGTTGATGGATTTCAGTTGTTGATTTCGGCTTGATCCAAGGGGATCAAATAAAAATCTCCGGAACCCCTCAGAACCGGAGACCGTCCAACTGTCTGTGTGCAGCTCTGCGTTCAAACCCGAAGACCTTAAAAATCCCGCGATGGTGCCGTCGAGCAGATGATCGGCGACCGCTGGAGATAGATCAGCGAGCTACCCGCCCGTCATCGCAGATGTGAGGCTGAGATTGCCACGCCGTTCTAACAATCGGTCGCTCTGCCTCAGAAGGCAATGAGCAGGACAGCTGATTGCCTGATGCCCCACCGCTTCCGAGAGTGTGTGCATCGAGATCGGAGGAGCCCATGACGGCCGACACTCCACCTGAGCAAATCGCAGAAGCAGCCTGACTTTTCTGGCCCCTGCTCCAACTTTTCAACCCAACCGTGAGCGCCTCGTCTGTGACGACACTGATGTGCGTCTGATCAGTCGACACTCCTCTGCACCGTTCGTCTAGGTGCCCCGTAGGAGTCCCGCTTCACACCTGGACCAAATGGCCCCAGGGTTGCCACAAGCCAGACGCTTCGACCTTCCTCTTTCAGTCCCATTGCCAAGGAGATCCCCAAAGGCAACACGTACTGACTAGGTCGACTGCAATGCATAAACGAGCGAGTTAGGCCGTCTCTTCCATCTGGGAGGGGCGGTCTCCCTCTTTAGGGATGACGTCTGCAAACTCAAGGGTCATTCCTATTCAGAAATGACCAGGCACTCCAACCGAATGACGATGAGGAAGCGCATCCCAGAAGTGACAAAGCGGACATTGGGGCAGAAATACGAGCACGCCGCTGGCACCACGAAGTTCGTCTGAGCACAGTCCTTAGACAGATGAATTTGTGGAAGGGCTTGCGTCTGACTGATTCGGTAGTCAAGATCACATTGAACTTCCCTAGAAGGCACTGTTTGTGCCTCCGACGGGAGCATCAATATCCCTCATGGAAATTTTTTCCAACGCAGAGATGCGTCGTAATTTGTCGTTGGAATTTTCCATCCAAGATGTCCGTCGAAGGATGGTTGAGATTCAGTGGAAAGATCGCTTGGCTTTGGAGCAAGAGTGGATGGAGCTGTATGTCGATATGCCCCAGGAGATTGAAATCCTCTGGATAAATCACGCTGAGGGTATCAAATAGGCCGTCACTTCCGTTAAAGCGCAACGTATAGGGTTTTGAATCACCCAATGAAAGAGTGTATGACGGTAATCCCTAACAGATTTAGTCACGGCGCGAACCAGAAAAGTTTAGTGTAGCTGGCGTGTTGAACGCAGATCAGTGGAATTGCTACAAAGAATGCGAATTGTTGGTAGCGGCTTGGTCATTTCCGCTTACTTCATCACGCTTCATCTTGATGTTGTTGCGGGTGTGATAGTTCACTTGGTTGCAATGTCAATCTCAGTTCCTTACTTCATCAAATCTAAGGCATGGGATGTGGTCACCATGATGGTTTTTCTTATGACCATTGGTGCTGGCAGGCTGCTTAAGGCAGTGATATAGAAATCATATGCCCAAAAAGTCTCCGTAAGCGAATTTTCCTTTTGAGAAGTTTTTTCATCAGCCTCCTCTTTGATTATAAATTTATACTCTAATGAGCAAGCTTGGCTTGCAAGTCTGATTGGCATAGATATTTGTGGTAGGCGATGGTATGCCGTGGTTCTGAGCGAATTTTCGTCAATTTTGATCTGGCTTTCGCATAATCCATTCACTCTTTCGTCATACCTAAGGCATTGTATAGACGCGTCTGGGTGAAATAAAAGTTCAGCATGGACTACTACGCAATAGAATATGGCTCACAATCGGTTCGAAGATTTTTCTACGTTTTAGAGACCCATGAACGGAGAAAATGTTGAACTTGCCATTCGCTCCCTTTTCGCTGATCTGAAAAAAGACAAAGTAGAATCACTATTAATTCAGTGTTCTGACTGGGGCATTAATATCCGGATGTTTCTTAACGGCGACAACCTTGAACTTGATTTAATAAAGAACTTGAAGGGATACGAAGTGACTTTTGTTGATCAAAGGGATAAGGGGCCTGTTCAGGTGAATGAAATTTCGGAGCTGATTCAAATCCTCAATGTCACTTAGGCTTTAAGTTTCCCAGTCTTTAAGTCTTTGATTTCGTCAAACCGTAATCCTTGAGACATCGCTCTTAAGCAAAGATGTGGAAGGTGGAGAGGCCCCATTGCAAGAAATCATTTACCGATGCATGTCAAGGATCCTTGGATCCGATCCGTTCTTTTTGCCCTGTCGGGTTTAATGCTCGCAGTTGGCTTCATCAAGATGAAAGATCAAGTGCAATCCCTAATGGTGATTGCGGTAGGGTTGATCTCGCTTGCGACCGTTGTTAGCAAGGATCCTAATCAAGATATGTAGTGAATAAATTTTTAATTGCAAGCTGATTGCTTGTTGTCAGGTCTGTGCTTGCATCGGCTCCATCATTGGTCTGTGAATTGGCCAGTGAAGAAGACCCCACTGTCTAACGACGTCTGGTTAATAAGTCAGATGTTGACCGCAGCCACAAGGTCTGCCGTTGCGTTGTGTTTGAAACGGGTGTAGCTCTTCAGGTGAACCTCAATGGTGTGCCCCATTGCCTCGCAGATATTGGCGATGGGGATGTTGGCGGTGTGCATCCCCTTGGCGTAGCGATGACGGAAGGAATAGGGCGTGAGCTGCTCGCCCTGTTGCTTGGCGTCTTCGCGCATTGATAACCAGACCGTGCGTCTACGTAGATAACGACTTAATGCCTCGCTGCCGTTGCCTTCACTGTTCAACGGCGGCAATTTCTCGCCCACCTGCAATCGGCTTTGCAGGTTCCAGTTGATGGCAGACCCATCTGCATCGCGCACCAGCAAGGGGTGCAGCCTGCGCGGTTGCGTCTTGGCTCCCTTCGTTTCCCGCATCGACTTCTGATAAGTCGTCCAGAGTTCTGCTCCGTTTGCCCCGTCCTTGATTCGGAGATACAGCAACTCCTCAAGGCGCAGGCCGAAGACGGCACAGAGCTGAATGGCGAACCGCCAGCGGTTGTGCTTTTCACCCTGAGGCAGGTTGTTGAGGATCTAGAGGATCTGCGCATCACTGAGGGGGTAACCGATGCGCTTTTGCTTCACTGTCTCTGGGAGCGTCGCAGGGGGGGCTGTAAATGGGCTTTAGGTGTCCGCGTTGCACCGCCCAGTTCAGGAAGCTGTAGAGCTTCTGCCGGCACATCTGGCGTATCCTTGTGCCCGGTTCCCATAAGGCCAGGCATTGCATCGCTAAAGTTTCACCGATCACTGGGGGTCGACCCTCGAATGCCTTGGCGAAGTTGCGCAGCACAGGCAGATATAAGCCCTCCCAGGTCTTGCCGTCAGCGTTGGGGACGAACTCCCGATAGTTCTCTATTAACTGGCTTAAATTCAGCTCTTGGTGACTTCTAAAGATGTAGGAGTTTTGTGCGGCCGCGGCAACGGTGATCTGTTAACCGTTCCACCGCTTGAAGATCTGTTGGATGCGGGCTAGCGCAAGCGCAGAACCACGCTCAGCCTACTCAAACGGGAGTGAAAAAATCCCTGCATCACGGACTACCAAACGGATCCGGCCGCGGTTGTTGCGGACGTACCAGCTCTCTCCGCAGGTCTTTGGGATTTGACGCCGGAAGGGCTTGATCCAGCTTTCTGTCTCAGAAACGCGGGGCAAGTGAATGAGGCTGGTTTCTAGCCGGAGCGTGCCAAAGGTGTGCCAAAGGCGTCATGCATCAACTGACACCTGCCGACAGCAGATGACGCAGAAATACTGCGAAATATGAGTTTTGGGCTGGAGAGTCCCAGTGTTGGCCTTGTTATGCAGGCTGCTGGTGCAGCAACCAGTCGTTGAAGCCACTGGTGTCCAGTTCGCTAATGCAGCTCTGCAGTTTGCGCAAATGGCTCTGCTTGATCTTGGTGAGTCGCTGCCCTTCCTGGGTTGTTGGCCCGACGCGGATTCGCTGCTGATTGAGCAGATCCATCTCGCGGTCGAGATGTTCCATCAAGTTGAGCAGGGAGTAGCCCTGCTTGATTTCCTGCGCGCTGAGCTGCTTAGCGAAGTGACCCATTCAGCAGCCCTTAAGGATTGCTTAATTGTCTCATGGTGAGGCGTACTGGACTCAACAGGGCCTATTGAAAAGGGCCTCCAGGTGTTCCGGAAGCCCTTGGTCCGTGTGTGAGGGGTGTCTCGTTCCCCAAATCAAGTGTGCTGGCAGCGGCCCTGCAAAGGATGAGCAGGTTGTGGCAAAGGCATGTCCAGGTGTGACTCGGGTGTTCGCTGCCTCTTCAACCCGGACTGGTTAAGGTCCGCGGGGTTGGGGACATGGCATGGGTGATTACACAACAGCGATTTGGGTCACCATTGGCCTGACGGTCGCCCTCACAGTCCCTGTTGTTTGGCAGTTCCTGCAGCCCAACGACGATGATTTCGGCGACCTCACCCGCAGAAAGTGAGTCAACACGACGCCGTCACCATCCGTTGCTGGCAGTTGACGGGTGAAACAGCTCTCGAGGACATGGTTCTCGGGGTTGACGAACGCGCTGTCCGTGATGGGATCAATGTGCTCTCGTCCGACGATTTCGATGCCTGTCTGGCCATCGTGGTCTGTCGCATGGGGCCCAACGTCTATGCGCACCTGTCGCAGGTGTCGGGGCACTACAAGGGTGACGCCAGCGGGATCTGGGACCGCAGTCGCGGCACCGGTGCCCCCGAAGGGACGGCCTATGAGATCAAACCCATCACTCGCATTCATCGTGTCCCCGAGGCGTTGATCGGCCCCGACTCCCCCGAAGGCATTGCTTTGTCACATCGGGTTGCCGTCATGCACTGCCTGCTCGATAAGGGTTGATTCATGAGATCTGTTGAAGATGTTGCGAGCTATCCCCGTCCTCCTCTGATTGAGCTGGTGTCCGGTTCTGTGGAGATCTGGATTGCAGGACAGGCGATCGCCCAGGATCAGCGCTACGTGCGCGTTTGTGAAACCTTCCATCCGCCCACGATTTATCTGCATCCTTCAGCGTTTCAACCCGGAACGCTCCACCCCTCAACGGGACGGCCTTCGTTCTGTGAATGGAAAGGAGTGGCGTCCTACTGGGATGTGAGTGCTGTTGATGGCGCCGATCGCCGTGTTCGCGCAGGCTGGAGTTACCACAAGCCAACGGAAGCCTTTTCTCTTTTGGCCGGCTGGATCAGTGTTTATCCCCGTCGCGTGGATCGCTGCAGGTTGGATGGAGAGGTCGTTTTAGCTCAGCCCGGCGAGTTTTATGGCGGCTGGGTCACCCCATGGATCCAGGGACCCTTCAAAGGGGATCCCGAACATCCCGATTTGATTTGAGGAATTTGGAGTGAGTGGACTCACTCCTGATCACGTCTAAGGAGAGTTATCTGTTCGTCTTCTGTGGACCTGAGTGGTCTGTTCAGTTCTTTGGACGGTGGAAGGGGGCTGCAGAAGACTCGAGCTTGGCGTGGGCCTTGTCGGCTTTCTTAAGAATCTTCTGGGCTTCAACACGGGTCAAGCACTCCTCAGCTGCGAGCTGGAGGGACTCGAGACGCGAATGGGCGGTGCTTGTCTTCATCTCTTCATAACCGATTCATAACCTTTATCGCAAAACGCCTGCAACATCAAGCGTTTCACCCAAAAAAAGAGTCTCGTCAGAGCTTGTGAACTGCCAATGCGCCTCGAGTGCAGGGTTCAGTCGCACACCTCAACCCATTGGCAGCTGACCGATTCAGTTGCAGCCGAACAGACCAAAGGTGATCTGGCTGACGATCCCGTGCCCCGTCAGGAATTCCGTCAGCACGCCCACCACAAAGCCGATCATGGCGGCACGGCCATTGAGGAGCTCTGCCCGCTCGAAACGCTCGCTGCGAATTTGAGCTGCTGCAGCGTTTTGGAACCAGTCGTCGTTGGGAGTGGAAGAAGCCATCGTTTGCTTGAATATTTCGAAATATTAAGGCTCTTGTAACGGTTTGTAAATAGGTGGTGCTTTGGCTTCCTAAGAAGCATCACCAACTGCTGCCAAACAGTTCGGTCCGTGGCCAGACCGGAGGTAGGTGCATCCGCTCCGGACATGTCAACGTCGCGAAACCGAGCCCACAGCCGCTTTTCCTCCCGTCGAATCGACCAGGAGCTGCAGGGAGCTCAAGACGCCTTGATTGCCTTTGAGGGGTATGGCCCGAGCGGGCCGATGCTGCATGCCTCGGCATTGCAGCGGCCTGCTGGTCGACGCTCAGGCGCCTGGTTCGACAGGTTGCTCAAGCCGTTCCATCAACTCCTGGCTGGGTTCAGCCGCCGCAGTTGATCAGGGGGTGGTGCGAAGACCGCGTTCTCGAGTCCTTTGTTGCTGAGATCCGATGGCCAGGTTGTGCAGTTCCTCTGGATTCAATGGACGCACTGCAGACATCAGTGCGTCATCAGTCCAATAGTCCGGACTGTCCAGAACTCCCAAGTGCAGTGGGCAGGATGGGCCAGAAATCATGGCTTCTCCCTTAAGGATGTCTTCAGCATGAAGCATCGCCATGCCGAGGTTTTTAGGCCTCTTGCTCCAGATGTGGTGTTTCCTTAACGCCAGGCTTGTTGCGTGCGTGATTCGAAATTTTGGTGATGAAGCTGGCTAAGGCTTCCAAGCACTAGATGCAGTGCCCCTGTTGCATGATTCGAGCTCTTCACGCATGTTTACCAGGGTCTTAAGTGAGTGTTGACGTCCACTACATCTGGTGTTGGGTGAGTATTGTTTTTATTGCATCAAGGATTGGTGCAGATCGCCGGGTGATGGGGATTGCCTTGGCTATTGAGCCGCCTCAGAGATGGGGCGGTTTTTTGTCTGCACCGAACGATTTATACCCTTGGTGACTCGTGGATCAAGCCCGCTGCGGCTGGATCAGGTCAGCTGTGCATCTGCACCTGTCACCCTTGCCTGGAGATGTCTAAGGCCGAGGCCGGCCGCAATGAGCATTTGTTCAGTGGTTTGGTCGCGGTTGTGCGAAGCCAAGAAGAATGTAGGTTCTCAATAAGTTCAGACCTGCAGCCAAGTAGAGAAGGAACTCTGCCCACTCCTGATCAATATTGATGACAAGTGCAGTTCCCGACTCTGTCGCCACAAAGTAAGACAGAAATGCAGCGCAGAGGAAGAGGGGCCAGAAGTATCTCGGTATGAAGAAGTTTCCGTTGGAAATCTGATCTGTATCGAGGGTTGTTGTTCGTTTCCATCGAACTGACGGTCTCCACAGCACTAACACCAAAAGCACGACCGAGACCAAGAAAAGATTGAGGTCGAGGTAATTCTGGAAGAATTCAAGGTTGTGGAGGGTTGTCTGGTTTTGGGCGTTAACTGCAGCGATGTTCTCAGGTGTTTTCCACCCGAACAGGATTTGTCCCCAGGCAATCTCTTCCAGGCCCACAAACAGCATTACGAAGGAAATGATCGCGTAAACCACTGAATGCAGGCGCATGAACAAGCGCTTGCGTAGATCTTTGGAGATGAGCCACGATATCCACGCGGATGTAAAGAGAATCAGAGCTTGCAAATATTCAAGGATTCCTCCTTCTCCAAGCAAGCGTTTGTAGCGATAGATGTCTTGTACGGAAAGTTTAAGTAAAACAACGCAGCCCATGATGAAGGATGCGAGAGCAAGCATGAGAAAGGATCGTCGTGCTCGTGCTGAAGGGCTGTTTTCTGAAAGCAGTGTCGTTATAAATGCTGAGTTTCGAAATCCGCGTCCTGCCGCAACCACGATCAAACCTGCAGCCCCAAGTTGCAACTCGGGCCAAGGGGAGGCCTCAATCCAGAAAGAACTGATGAATTTATAAAGAGACACTCCAAGAATCACGACTCCAAACCACACAAAGGCCTGGCCGCAGATGCGCTGCACCGTCGTCTGCCTTAGCAAGCTTTCAGATCGACTCTCTTCTAAGGACGGATGAGCCTCAAAGCCTTGCGTTAGGGGGGAGATTCACGAATCAGCCATCTCGTTAAGAGAAGGTTATGACGTGAACTCGATAATTTGTGCTGGGGGAATGACGATTCTTATCCGGTTTTGCCGATTCCTTGGATAACGACCTGATCGGACCAGTCAGATCGATCTTGGGGGCTGGGACATTAACCAGCCAATCTGGCTTGCCGAATCGATTCAAAATCGATTCCCATCACCTTGGTCAGAACCAGGTATCCGCCCCAAGCGACAACGTTGAGGCCAAGGGCCCAGAGATAGAGCGTTCGTCTGGTTTGGGCTGAGTCGTCGCTCATCGGTTATTTCCGGTTTACCAGGCACCAGGCACCATAGAGGGCCAGGCCAAGCAGGATCCAAGGAAAGATTGCGCGCAGCAGTGTTAATCCAATCAGGACGACCACAAGTGTGATCGCAGATCGCTTCACCATGGCTTTGCTGCTGTCAGTCATGACCTGCCAGCGGGGAATCAAGGCCATCTGTGCAACGGTGCTGAACAGAGTTCTAGGGGACTTGGACCCAAATTGCCAACCGCCATCCTTAAGTGGTCAGTTGCCGTTGAAGGCCATGGTTTGGCGCCTGTTAAGCCACGGTCTTTGAATTTGATGATTCAGCTTGTGGCTTCAGCAATCGTATTCAAGATGAGATTTCTGCTCACGCTTGCCAAAATCGGCCTCTTTCATCTGTGATTCGTCATAAGCCCAGTCGCTGTAAATCCTTGATTCTGAAAAGCTCTTTGTAAGACGAAGGGCAGTGATGCGTTGGCCAAGTAGATCGAGCGACCATTTTGCTGCTGAAAGAACCTTGCCCATGACACCTCTTTGCAACTCTACCCATGTGATAGCCCATGGATGTCAATTGAACATTGGTGCATATGCTTATTAAGGCTCAATTTGATTCAAGGCTCCTCGACTGCATCATTGGCATTTTGTTTCATGACCTGTTGGCGTCGTCGTGATTCACAGTTACGGCACTCCTGTTGATCTAAACCAAAGAAATTCAGAGTTTTGATGTCACCGCAGCTGATGCACTGACGTCCCTCTGCTGGGGGAGCTTCAAAGGCCATGGTGCTTCCTTCACTCACTCAACAGTTAGCAACCAAAACGCAGCTCTCTGCTTTTGATGTTGCCTTGCTTTGTCTTGTTCAATTTCGTCAGCGGCTGGAGGGTGACCTTGCCTCCGTGTTGGCTGCACTGGGGGCAGGCCCGTCTCAGGCTCGAATGCATGTGACCGCAGGTCGCACAACAAATCAGGGCCATGGCTGTTGTTGCTGATGCACCACGCTGATCGTTCAGATCAAAAGAGACATCGGTGTTTTTCCCTAGTTGCCGTCAATGATGGCGCTGATCAGGATTGATCAAAAATCTTTTGCAGGGTACTTCGTTCGTTTTGGAGAGAATTGGCCCGCATTGGTTTGCCCAGCGGTCTTGGCTGACGGGGTCGTTTCAGAAACACCTTGCTGAGCCACCAGAGCTGGAGCCCAACAAACGCCAGGGCGAGAAGTGCTAGTTCAGTGGCCCCCTGCATCAGTAGTGCTTGCCGCGGTTGTCGATCGCGTCTGTTTTAAAGCACTCCAGCTCCTCAGGCGTGTGCAATGGGGGCTTTTGGCGTTGACCGGCCCATCGCTGAAGCAGTTGCAGCAGTCGTTTCATTCTTTAATTTTGCGTCATCACAGCCTTGGGCCATCAGGTGATGGCATTCCTGACGTCATTCGGCTTCAAATTGATTGATGCCATTGCCTTTAGGCTGGCCCAAACCCAAAGAGTTTGTTGCTTGTGACTTTTAAGGAGCTTGTTGCCAGTTTCAATCAACAAAAAACGAGCTGGGAAGAGCTCTGTCTTGAAATCAGGTGTGAGAGCTGTTTCGCTTCGGTATTTGATGAAGTCAACGAGCAAATGGGCTCATCAAGCGATGCACTTGTTCGACTCGCTGATGAATTTCCGAGTCATTACAAGAGTTATGCCAAGGAGAGGGGCCTGGCTCAGTCTTGACCATGAGGTGTGAGAGAGGCAGTAGGTCGTGACACCACCCACCAAATCAAGCAACCACGCCCGAAGAGGTCTCCCTCCCACATTCAAACCATAGGTCTGGCCTGAACATCCGGCAGCCCTCTGTTCAACGCGCTGCTGCCAAGTTTGCTTTGGCTGCCTTCAGGGCTTCTTCGCAAGCCGCTCTGTCTTCGCTGTCGATGTCACCCTGGCTGCCGTTCAAGCGAGCCTCGAGGAACGCGATCTCATCAATCCAGTAGGTCTTGTCTTTGCCTTGTTGGTCAGTCACTCGTTTGGAAAGAATCCCGTTCATCCCACCCTTCATAGAGCAACGCTGCCGATACGGCTGGTGTCGCTCTGCCTGTTTGGAGATGGCTTATGGCTGGAGTGCTGAGAGGACGCAGAATGGTGATCTGAACGAGGAGTACTTCGCTATCGACGAGTCATCTCCAGTCACCCCCATGACGGCCCTGGTCATCGATTCCGATGGACGTCTGACATACATGGGTGAAGACGGATGCCGTCGTCAGATTGTTGGTGATCCTGAGCTACTCGAACGGCTTCGACAACAGCAAGGTCAGGACTCAACCGATCGCGACGGCGGTTTGCACTCGTAGTTGGTTTCGCCAGATCGCTCTAAATCAGCCCGAGGCTTCATTTTTCTTCGGGATTGAATGAGTCTTTTGGCGGTTGGGCTCTTTTTCTCTCTTTCCTTATGACGAGCAAAGCCATCTTGATGTCATGGACACACTGTTTTTCTTTGGCGTGAATGCAGGCCTTCTCATCCTGCTGATTTTTGGTCTCGTATCAGCCAAACCAAGATCAACGCTGGCCGTAAAGAGATCATCTGAGGCTGGCTAGCTCACAATCAGAAACCACGTCCGTCACGCTCCCGCATTTCCAGGCGGAGTTGCTGGTAGCGAAGCAGGGCCCGCTCTTCATCCAATTGCGGAAACAACAAACAGGCCTCTTCCAGGCTCGGGGGCTCCAGAAGCCAGTCATCAGGGCGCTCAGGAGCCACTTGCCCAGGCTTGCGGTCCCAGGGCTGACGACCAGGCAAAGCCCAGCTAAACCAGCGTCGAAAGCGATCGAACAGATCGAGTGGATGCATTGAAAGTCCCTAGGTGCCCGCGGTCCCTGTGATGGATTTCACAAGGACCTCATCGGTCGCGTGATCGTAAAAATGATGGGCCGATGACTGTTGCACCTCGATGGGAGAAGCAAGTGGTCTGGCCACATGAGTCCGTCGTTCGATCACTGAGCAGCCCAGCTCTGTTTAGGGTCTGTGCCGATTAAGCCCGATTCAGCGATCATGCAGGCAATCTTCAACGGCACGGTGCTTGCGGAAAGCGATGACATTGTGAAGGTGGATGGCAATCCCTACTTCCCCCGTGAAGCGATGAACACGGAGTTTTTTCGTGAATCGAGCCACAGCACTGTGTGCGGCTGGAAGGGCACGGCCCGTTACTGGGATTTGGTGGTGGGCGATCAGGTCATCACCAATGCGGTGTGGGCCTACGACACCCCGAAGCCGGAGGCTGTATCCATTCGTGAGCGCTTTGCCTTCTACCGAAACAAGGGCGTGACGCTGGCTTGATCAGCACTTCAAGGCGAGCAATCACACCCACCTTGCAGAAGACCTTCGCGACGTGATGAGCATCATCCTCAAGGCTGTGCTCAAGTCAACGATTGGTTTCCAAGCTGCATTGCAGGGTGCTGGCACTCCAAATCAGACGGGCCTCGGTGAGTTCCATGCTTGAAAAAGAGGCAAAAAGTAGGTTCATCTCATGAGCCGTTGGCAACTTTTGCGATCGATCAGATCTTTTACGGGCGTGGGCGGAAGTTCTGGCCGACATCGATGCACCAGGTCCAAAAGGCTTTGATCCAGCGGGGCCTGAAGCGCCGGACGAGCACCAGAACGATGCCAGCGGTCCCAAGGCTGAGAGCAAATGCCAGAACTGGACCGATCCAGGCACAGATCAGGGCGAACACCACACCCAGAGCGATCAACAGAAGAAATTGAACAAGGGTCATCGGGTCCTTGTTGTCGATCGCCCTCAGGTTTTTGTTGTCTAACTCCATCGAGATGACCTGAACAGAATGCTGCCTGTGCGTCGTTTTAGTCCGACGCTGTTCGATCTGCTAGCACCATCCGATCAAGCAGGCCCCTGCCCTCTTTCAGGACTTTCCATCGACGTGTGGAGAGGATGGGACTCCAGCCATTCGGAACAGCCGTTGTCTTCCGCTTCAGCACTGCCGCCTTTGCGTTTGGCCGTCGTTGGCCATGTTGAGTGGGTGGAATTTCTTGCGGTGGATCAGCTCCCCCATCCCGGGGCGATCGGTCATGCCTTTCGGACCCTGCAAGAACCTGCTGGTGGTGGTGCTGTCGTTGCTGTGCAGATGGCACGGTTGCAGCAACAACCCGTTCAGTTCTTTACGGCTCTAGGTCGTGATTCGGTCGGCGAAGCCTGCGTCAAGAGGCTTAAGGATTTGGGCCTTGAGGTTCATGTCGCCTGGAGGGAGGCGCCAACCCGTCGGGGCGTGAGCATGGTCGATGGCGAGGGGGATCGGGCGATCACAGTGATCGGCGAGCGGCTGACCCCATCATTGGATGATGACCTGCCCTGGGAGGCCCTCGGCGAATGCGACGGCCTCTTCGTCACGGCCGCCGATGCGCCTCTGTTGAAAGCCTGCCGTTCTGCTGCAGTTTTGGCCGCGACCCCGCGGGTTCGTTTGCCTGTGCTTCAGCAGGCGGGGGTGCAACTCGATGCCTTGATTGGCAGTGGCCTTGATTCAGGTGAACGGGTGGAGCTGGAGCAGTTGAACCCAGCTCCCTGTGCGCTCATTCGTACGGAAGGTGCCGCAGGGGGCCACAGTCTTCCGGGCGGTCGTTATGACCCTGCAGCTCTGCCTGGGCCTTTGGTCGAGAGTTATGGCTGCGGCGACAGCTTTGCGGCCGGGGTGGTCACTGCCCTAGCCGCGCGCTGGTCATTGACGAGGGCCATTGCCTTGGGTGCCCAGTGTGGTGCTGCTTGTGCGACGCGATTTGGACCTTATGGCTAGGTGTCTGGGTCGGTTCTTGCTGCTCGAGGATCTTGGCTTCGGCGTGACTGACTTGAGTGTTCCCTGCTTTTTGGGGCATGGACTACTGACGTAATTAATCCAAGGTTGTTCAGAGAACTCCACCCATCACCTTGGCGGACATTCACCCAAAACTGTCAAAGCAAGCTTTAAAACAAGAAAAGCCGTGTTTTCAAATGAAAGGTTTTTCAGTATTTGGTTTCATTGCCGTTGGTACTTTTTTGCTGCCAACCACTATCAGTGCTAGACCACAGTGGGCATACAACATGGCTTCCTATGAATGCGACAAACTCCGTAAAGGGATGCCTAAGGACAAAATCACCGCAATGACATACAACAGATTTCCCGAGTATCACAAGTACATAGATGAATATGGCGTGGGTCCACTTATTGATTCGAAATTGGAGCAATGCCCAGAATTGCTATCTACCAACATTTCGTCTTCTGGAGGTGGTTCGGGGTCTAATGGATGTAGACCGAGCAACCAGCAGATCTTCAACCTTGCGTCCAAGCGGCAAAGTATTCGTTTGCAAGGAAACAATTGCAGTTTTTTTCTCTCAGTGCACTAGTAATCCCCGCCAATCAGCTCGCCTGATGCGTCCAGCCCACCTTCTTCTGCAAGCTTTGGGCACCGACGTGGCAGAAGGAAGTGGGCTCTGCACCTGAGGCGAGTTCAGGCCAAAATTGGCTAATGATTCGTACGTCTCTCACAACGATTGCTCTGATTGCTGGAGCAATTCCAGTTTCTGCTGCTGGTGAAGTCGCCCCTGAAATCCATCAGCTCTGCTTGCAGGCGGCTGACTATCGCGGTTGTGTTGAAGCTCAGGCTGGAACCCCTGAGTATCTCGGCAACAAGTGCCCTGACAATCACGCCTACGTAGGCGAAGGCAAATGCCAACGTGTCTATTGCGACTGGGTTGGGCTGGGCGGAGGTCACCACGAACCGCTGGTTGCTGGTAAGTCCAGCTGGCGCTGCGGGAATAACTACAACTTCTGGAAGGACGAGCTGCAGGTTGGAATCCTGCGCCTTGGTGCCACCGTCAAGGTTGAGCAAACTTCTGACTGTCCATCAATTGCCCCGCAAGAAGGTTGGAACTCCAGTTGCGAGCATGCTGAAGACAACTGGCGAGCTATCGAAGCCGAAGCCAAGCGCCCTAAGTGCACCAAAAAACTAGTTCCGTTCGAGTGCGACTGGAACGCCTACCTAGAGGCAAATCCAAGCATGAAGGCATGGGCTGAAAGCAATCCTGAAGCTGCTGAAAAGCAGCGCATCAAGTTGGAAGCCGACCCACTTAAGAAGTGATTTGGCAGAACAGATGCTCAGCACCTAAAGAAGCACTGCAAACTCGGAGCACTGACCTGGCAAGAGGTGATGGGCATGGCACCTGAGACTGAGTAAAAGCTCTGAATTGCTTCCTAAAGTCTCAATGGCACTAGGCATTAAAGAGTTTTATGTTGCCACTGCCAAATTGTTTAAAGCCTAAATTATTTAGCTCTTGATATGAAGTTCTCGGAGCCATTCATTAGCGTTGAGTTTTTTATGGCTTTCTCATACATTTCTTGGTGGATATTCTCGGATTCATTTGTGAACCAATTGACTTCTTTTGGATGCTCAATAATTTTTAATCCAAAATCAATCTCTGAAGCTTCTAGTATAGAAAATTCGCCTGATGCGACGTAAAAGCCAAGCTCTACATCGATTGTTCCAGTGACTGGCGGTAGATCAATCCGTGCTGATCGTGATGAGGTGGAAACCTCTACAGCTTTATAAATACTGCTGCCACCGTGCCTGTCCAAGGCTCGAAGAATCATTTTTGAACTGTAGTTTTCGTCAAGGTAATTGATCGTATCCTTGTCAATCGACCAAGAGCATTCAATTGAATAATTCTCTTTGACTGCGCCAAAGAATGCATTGTCTGGGTGAGTGAATTTTGAAGCAACTTTATTCCGCATTTTTCTCAAGATCGTGACAGCCCAGTTCATGCACAACTTTTTGTTCAATTAAATTTATGCACAATACGCATGGCTCTTGAAATCTTAATAAAATAAACATTATTGCGTCCCCATGGGCTTCGATGATGTTGTGCCTGAGCATCTGCTACTTGCTTCTCTGCTTATAGCCTCTCCTTTTTTTCGGGGTGCTCCTGTCATGGCATTACCCGTTCTTGATGAACTTGAGATAGAGCTATAAGGCGAGGCTCAGGGTCGACTCAACGCGACCTGCATCTCTTACGACCTTGGCTGGATCAGTGAGGAGCAATGCAGATATGCAATATGGCGGCTGACGACTCTCATCAAGGGTGAATATCTCGGAGATGACGCAGTGAATCGGGCAAAGAAGGCGGCTTTAGAGCAAGATCCTGGTTGTCAAGCCACTTGGGCTCAGTCTGGGAAGTGAGGCTGCGAGTGGTGGGAGTGAGGAACATTCAAGCCAGTCACGACTGACTCATGACCAGCCGCTTGCATCGTGGCTGGTACTTCAGAAGTTCAGTTGTTCACTTTGACTAATGAAGCCAACCACCCTTTTTGGAACTCTGGTCCTCCTCATCACTTGGAGCAGTGTTGGTGCCACTGAGGCGGGAACGTATTCAATCCAAAAAGCTGACAACAGCGTTGAGCAACGTATTACTGCTGCACAGAGTGACGACAGCTGGCCGCTCCTGTTTATACCAAAGTCGCACAAACCTACGGATATTGCTGCTTGGGTAACGGTGGCTATCGACGTGGCTGGATCAACGGCGGGGGAGGTGGCGGTGGTTTCGCTAATTCTCGAGGCGGTGGCTGGGGTAATGGTGATGGTGGTGATTTTAGGAATTGGTGAAGCGTTGAGCCACTATCTCCCGATAGACCACTTACCCCGTCAGAAAAGGTGCTTTTATTACTTGAGCAGAGCGGGGAATACTCAAGACAGTCACAACTGAACTATGACCCGCGACACCCTCATTGCCCTGTTCCTGATGGGAAATCTGGTTGCTGCTTTACGCGCCAATGACCATGACACTTTTATAAGGCTTAGACTAATTCAAAATATGGCTGACTGGAGGGTTGCAAAACCTAGGGGAGCCATTGATGGAGGAATTGCAGCTTGACTTATTTTAACCATCTTTGACTATGTAAGAGCTTCACAGTTAGACGTACAATCCGTTTACGCCATCCGCACGATCTTGAACAATATTCTGCTAGGTGAATGTAAATGTTAACAAGTTTTAATTAATTGTAGAAATTGCTATTTCTCCGAAAATCTGAGATCTTTTTGACGTGATTTATTATACGTATGATTGTATTAAATTCTCTAGGAGTATGGCCTTTAGGTTTTCTAATTCTATGCAGTTTTTTGAGTCTTTTGTCCTTAATGTCGCGAAAATCATGCTTATCGAAGTAGCTCATGTCGCGAATATTTTCACTTTTCTGGTCTAATGCGTCTCCCCTCGTCATCTTGCACTCTCTGAAAAACTCCTCGGATTGTATTTGATAGTGGTTCATTGCAAGAATGTCGCACTTCAATGATTCCTCGTCAACAGTCAATGTTGGACTATTGTCGGACTTCCTAAGTCTTGAATCATAAAAACCTCCATTATCAAGGACCGGAACGTGGCATCCAAGCCTCAACGTATCTTTATTTCTGCATATATATTTGACGAGAGTATGACTAGAATTCTTGTATTTGCGACGGTAAATAAAGTTTTTTATGATTCCGCCCTTGGGATGTTTTTTGTGACCTGAGGAACCAAACGCCTTCCATGGGATTTTAATACATCCTTCAAAATTAATCCTTTTGAGAAAAGCTAGATATTCTTCTATTGTCGTAAAGGTGTGTTGTGGATATACAAATTCGTCAAGGTCACATACTAATAAAAAATGAGTCTCTTGTTTGATTTTAAAGAAGACATCGTCGTATATTTCGACCTGAGACCACTTCCTATTGTCCTCAAGAAAAGTCACACGCTTGTTGTTCATGTAATCAGCGCACGAATCTTCCCAGCCGTCAGTACTGTTATTGTTAACTAAAACTATGCGGTTTGCGCCTTCGCTTAGGTAATGATCAATCCATTCAGGTAGAGCCCTGCATTCATTTTTAAAAACAGCGAGTACGTTGAAAAGTGGCTTCACTGTATTTTACAAGGAGAAAACTATTCTACATTGACCGGTGCCTTTGGACTGTGTTAATGGCTAGCGAGGCTAATTTGACTAGCCAGTAAAGAAAGAGGTCGGGCATTGTGATGTGAACGAGTATTGTGATTCCTAAATAGAGTTAGCGCTCAAGAGAGGGATTCTCTGTCTCAGTAGGTTTCTCTTACTAATACTTAATAGATAATGAGTCCTGTGAGCAATGTCGATTTTCAGCTTATGCAGATCAAGAGAAGCGCAAGGCAGTCACGACGGACCCATGACCCGCGACACCCGCATTGCCTTGTTTCTGATCGGGGAGCTGGTGGCAGCCCTACGCGCCAACGACCCTGACC
>ENA-OSEY01000847-OSEY01000847.1-marine-metagenome-genome-assembly--contig:-NODE-847-length-21561-cov-3.826196_pt1 | contig 21561 bp, 20 predicted proteins | sample MGYA00248465_ERZ534230 | MGnify/ENA primary metagenome ERZ534230 (study PRJEB26409, sample SAMN06344110) | marine metagenome | isolation source: Sea water from surface | place: Atlantic Ocean:Southern...
CTGATCCGAATACAATACTTTACCCTTAACGACAATTTCTTCTACATCTTGCGAAAACAAAGAAGTATTAGCTGAAATTAGGGCAAAAGCAAAAGTACATAAAATTATTTTTTTCATTGGTATTCTCCCCAAATAATTAAAAATGATTTGTTATTAATAATCATTCGCAATTAGTAACGCAATTAATAATCATTTGCAACTAGAAAATTATCTTCTTTTTAAATTTATTATTTTTTGGAAATTTAAATTATTATATTGATAAGAAAATGGCTGAATTATAGGATAATTTACCTCATTAACCCAGTCATAATGATAGCCTAACTCACCCTCTTTTGGAGGAAATATATAAAATTTTATTTTGTAATTATCATTTATTTCACCCGGTAACTTAATATTTGATGCATAATGATAATTATCAACCTTATTAATATGAGGTTTTAGCAAAAATTCTCTTTCATTATTATTTATTAAATTTTTAACTAAGGCTTTTACTTTTAAGTAGGGAATGAAGCCACCTTCTGGTGATCCTTCTGGCGCATTATTATTCCAATTAATTAGAACTTCCAAATGTATGTCAGTTGAGTCTTCTTTTAAGAAATATCCATGTGGTTTAATTTCATCTTTTATTGCGGCTTCAAAAATAATATCTATTCCTGGATAAACAGTCTCCCGCCCTATTATCATTTCGTTTGAATAAATATATTTTGAAACGAAGATGCTGATTATAAAAATTATTATTTTAATAGATGTATTCATAAAAATTTATATTTTATTGTTTGATAAAAAGTGTTAATTAAATTATTTATTGATAATGATTATTAATAGCAACAGTTAAAGAGAATAAAATGAATGAATTTATAATTACTTTTCGCGAATGTTTAGAGGCCTCACTAATCATTGGAATTATTTATACAATATTAGATAAAAATGATTTAGCTGCTGAAAAGAGGGTTTTATGGATCGGTGTTGCAGCTTCATTAGGTGCAAGTGTAATTGTAGGTATACTACTTACATTTATTAATGAGAGTGTAGGAAACACATCTTATGAAAAATTATTCGAAGCTATTTTCATGTATATTACTGCTGGAATACTTTTTTATGTAATCTTTTGGTTGGCAAAACATGTAAGTGATCGGAAAGAAATAGAAAATTCTGTCAAAAATGCTATTGCTGGATCAGGCTTTGCTCTTTTTCTTTTAGTGTTCTTTTCTATATTAAGAGAAGGCTTTGAAACAGCTTTATTTCTTATAGCAAGTGTCACAAATACTGGAAACTTTTCATATTTCGGTTTCTTTTTAGGGGCTGTGCTAGCGATCCTAATAGGTTATGCTGTTGTAATTCAGGGGAAAAAAGTAAACTTAAGATCATTTTTTAAGGCTACAACATTATTATTGGTTTTATTTGCTTCAGGAATGGTTGCTTATGGAACACATGAGCTTGAATCATACTTAGTGAAAAATGAAATAATTGAAAAAAATAATATACCAAGAGTATGGGATATATATAAACCAACATCTTCATTAGATAATACCCAAAATACAATGTTTTATACTTATGACGCTCCAAAGAATAAATATTATTACCTGCTTCATGACAAAGGGACTGTGGGTGTTTTTATGAAAGGCTTTTTTGGTTACAATAGTGATCCAAATTATATTGAATTGATATTATGGCTTCTATCTATGTTATTTGGAATAAGAATGTGGTCATCCTTTTATAGAGCAAGCTGAATACCTCTATAGACTATAGTTGTTACAACAATAAAAAAACTTATAATTATCGCAAGAGTAAGAATTATTACGATTACGAGCAATGTAATGGTATATTTATCATGCTGTTTAAAGAGTTTCATATAATGCCATCCGATAAAAGTATATTAACATATAAAGTGTCTGATGATGAATTAGGTTTAAGACTTGATCAATTTTTATCAAAAAACATCGAAAATCTTAGTCGATCAAGAATTAAGGCTTTAATTAATGAGAATAATGTAATTAAAATCAATGAAAAAGAACAAGTTGTAATTGAAGATCCCTCAAAAAAAGTAAAAACAGGAGAAAGTTACCTTGTTAATATCCCTAGACCAGTTGACCCAAAGCCAAAACCTCAAAAAATTCCCTTAGAAATTCTTTATGAAGATGATGATCTGATTGTTATTAATAAACCTGTGGGTCTTGTCGTGCACCCTGCCCCAGGAAATTATGAAAATACTCTTGTTAATGCATTAATTGCGCACTGCGGACAAAGTTTATCAGGTATAAGCGGGGAGAAAAAACCTGGTATTGTTCATAGGCTTGATAAAGATACAAGCGGAGTAATGGTGGCAGCTAAAAATGATAAAACACATGAAGGATTATCAAAACAATTTGCAAGCCATGGAAGAGACGACAAATTAATAAGATCATATAAAGCACTAGTTTGGGGTGTTCCAAATATTCAATCAGGAAGAGTTGAAACATTTATTGGTAGATCGAATAATAATAGAAAAAAGATGGCAGCTTTTAAGGAAGATAAAAAAGGGAGAAAATTAGCAATAACTCATTGGAAGAGAAATAAATTTAATAAGAAAATGGACATTTCCTTAATTGAATGTAATCTTGAAACAGGTAGAACCCATCAAATCAGAGTCCATTTAACTCATCTAGGATTTCCAGTTATTGGTGATCAACTTTATGGTACAGGGTATAAATCAAAAATTAACAAACTTAATGCCGATATAAAAAATATAATCACTACTGCTTCAAAAAGACAATCACTACATGCTTACAAATTAGGCTTTGAACATCCCACATCGAAGGAAAAACATATTTACAAAACAGATTTACCGCAGGATATGGCTAAAATTTGTGAAATACTATGATTCAACTCTTTAATTTGCTTCAAAGCATACCTATATGATAAACATAAGTGATGGCTAAAAATAGTAAAATAAGTAATTTACCTGTGTTAGCAGGAGATGTAACACTCAGTAACTATCTGAACGAGATTAAAAAATTTCCTATGCTAAGTGCAGAGGAAGAGTATACACTCGCAAACCGATTAAGTATTCATGGGGATACTGAAGCTGCACATCAACTTGTTACTAGCCATTTAAGATTGGTTGCAAAACTTGCAATGGGCTATAAGGGTTATGGCTTGCCTATTACAGATATTATTTCTGAGGGCAATGTTGGCCTAATGCAGGCTGTTCAAAAATTTGATCCAGAAAAAGGATTTAGACTTGCAACATACGCCTTATGGTGGGTTAAAGCAGCTATGCAAGAGTATATTTTGAGATCTTGGTCACTTGTTAAAATAGGCACAACAGCTGTCCAAAAAAAATTATTCTTCAATTTACGAAGAGCCAAAAATCAAATTCAGGCCTATGAGGATGGCGATCTAAATCCTGAAAATTTAGAAAAAATATCAAAACAATTAAATGTTCCTGAAAAAGAAGTAGTCAATATGAATAGGAGACTATCTGGCGCTGATCCGTCCTTAAATGCTAAGATTTCAACTGATGATGGTTCACAAACAGAATGGCAAGACTGGATAGAAGCTGACGCTCCAAATCAAGAAGAAGAATATGTCGAAAAAGAAGAAGATACTATAAGAAAAGAATTAATTTCTGAGGCCCTAAATATTCTTAATGAAAGAGAATTAGATATTGTACAAACAAGACGCCTAAGTGAAGAGACATCAACCTTAGAAGAATTAAGTGAAAAATATGATATTAGTCGAGAGAGAGTTAGACAAATAGAAGTAAGAGCGCTTGAGAAGATTAAAGAAGAAATTCAAAAATTGATGAAAGATAAAAATATAATTGATCTCTAACTTATTTTATTTATCTCAAACCAAAAACTGTTCATATTTTTTATTAAGTTGCTAATCATCTTATTGTTATTTATCAACTTTAATGAGTGTCTATCAAAATTATAATAACCATTTGCTGCATACTCCCAATCGATAATTTTATAGCCCTTTTTAGTTGCTAATATATTTTTTTCTAAATCATGGTGGGTCAATAATTTAGGCCAATTTGATTTCTGGAAATTATTCAAATCACTAAGAAACTTTTCTATTTTCCTCTCCTTTTGGCTATTAATGTTGTTACTTTTTCTTATTTTTTGCCAATATTTATTAATATGATCAAAATAATTAAATTTAGGTAGTTCTAATTTAATTTCTTGATAAGAATTAATAAGCTCAATTAATTTCTTTTTATCAACATCATTTAACTTTTTAAAATCTATGCTCTTGCCCTCTATATACTCATATAAAATAAATCTGTAATTTTTATCTATATAGATTGTATTCTGAGCAAAAGGTTTATTCTTAAGCTTTTCTAAAATGTGAGCTTCATGCATCCTGTTAATACCAAGATCATCAGAATTTATATTATTAATTCTCAAAACAAGTATAAATTTTTCAAAGACAAGCATATAGCTCTCATTTGTTAGCCCTTTTACTAGTTCTTGTATTTTTACTTTTTCAAAATTTAAATCCAAATCATTAATATTTTTAAGTAAATTTTTAATTTTGTAATTTGTATTCATAGTAACTCTTTCGCCATTGATAATAGCCATAAATGGATATGAATTGATAAGAAACTAACAAGGCAACTGTAAAATACAATTGTCTGTCAAAATTTAAAAAGATTGCTATAAAATTTATTACAACCCAAAATAACCAATTTGACAAAACTTTCTGCGCAACCATAAAAGTTGTAATTACTGAGGCCCAAGTAGTGAAAGAATCTAAAAAAGGATACACAGCGTCAGTATCTTTGAGAAATAAACCTGAAATAACTGTTAAAAATAAAATTATTAAAATAACAATAAAATGATTTTTATAAGACCAGGCTACTACATAATTATCATCTATTTCTAATTTATTTTTCCAGCTAAACCAACCATATATTGCCATTAAAAGATAATATATATTAAGCAATGATTGCATATATAAAGATACATCCCAATAAATTACTGTGTAAATAAAAGTACTTATAAACGCAGCATACCAACATAAAATATTTTGTTGCATCGCAAAAAATAAATATAGAAGAGCAAAAACTACAGCGATAATCTCTAGAGCTATAATCATTAATTAAAATTTTCTTTTACCATTAATTCCGATAATTCTAGGGGCACCAAATTGGAAATATGGCTCGGTAACATAAAATTTTCTTGGATCATTACCAAAACTTCCAAAACCCCTTGTTTGAGTATCTTCATCACTCAAATTCTTACCAAACAAATTAATTTCCCAATCATCTTTTTGATAATTAAATACAATATTTAGAAGTAAATATTCATCAGATTGAAGATTATGGCGGTCTGAAAAATAGAATTCATCCTTGGCTTCAATATCAAAATTAATTGATAAAGCTTCTGATACTCGATACTTAAAACCAATATTAAATTGATATTGAGGAGCATGTGACTGATCTCTCCCGCTGAGATTAACTGGAGTGGCATCTGTCAAATTTGCATCAACATGTGAAAAACTAAGATAATTCTTAAACTCCGTTTCAAGTAATCCAATATTGAGAAATAGATCCAAGTTATTATTAACTAACCACAAAAATTCAAATTCTAGACCAAAGTTTGATCCTTTTACTGCATTTCCAATATAATCTGTAAAACTACAAGGACACAAACCACCTTGTTCACCAGAACTAATTGACTTAACTATACTTTGTTTTGTTTGAACATCGTCACGATCTTGATAGAATATCGCAGTTTGAAATAACATATTTTTATTAATATTTCCTTTAACTCCAAATTCGTAATTTATCATTGTTTCAGAGTTATACTTCAAATTATTTTTATCTACATTTCCAGCAATATTTATACCTCCAGGTTTGTAACCTTTAGAAATAAGAAAATAACGGAATAAATTTTTATTAATTTGATTTTGTATCACTATTTTACCACCCCAAAAATCTTCTGAGTTTTTATATTCATTATCAAATAAACAGCTTTCTGGTTTAGGATAAATTGTAATGCAAACAAAGTCTTCTGGAATAGGTCCATTGTTATCAGTGTAATCAGCATCTCTTGTTTCAGCTCTTAAACCGACTTCAATATTAATATTATTAGAGACAGGAAAGCTATATTGACCATATATAGCTATATTTTCAGTATCAAATGAGCTTTTAAAATCATTTTCTAAATACGTATATTCTCTTAATAAGCTTATCTTTTGATTTCTATAATAAAACCCTAAAGTCCAGTCATTACCTTTATTAGATAATAATCTTGCATCAAAAGAAATATTATCATTGTCTCTTAAATAATTATCGAATGAAGAATACCACCAATCAAAACCAAATATATTGCTATCACATGCTGTTTGATTACAAATATTTGTATTACTCCAATCTTCATCATAACCATATGCTAAGTTAGAGTCGGCTATACTAAATAAAACTTCTGCATTCATTTTATCAAACTTTTTCAACAGTTTTATTGAGCTTGAAAAAGTTTCTTGTCGGTCATGCCCTGGTTCATCAGATAGTGTAATATTATTGTTATTTAAACTAAAAGTATCATAACCATTATCGATATCAGTATGTAAAAAGTTGACTTGTATTGAATGATCTTCACCATCAAAGTGGAATTTTAGTCGTGAAACGAACTCATCGATATTATTCGTTTTATCAGAATTTAAATACTTATTTTTAATAAATCCATCGCTAGTGAATTTTTTGAGACCAACTCTAAATCCCGTATTTTCATTTATAGGACCTGTGAAAATAAATCCCAAACCTTTACCATCAAAATCTGATAGTGACCCTGATATTTCTGAGGAAAATACTTCCTCTGGGCTTTTTGAAATTATGTTGATAAGACCAGCTAGACTATTAGCGCCGTAAATTGTTCCTTGAGGGCCTCTGAGTACTTCAACTTGTGCAATATCAAATGTATTTGCAGCTAGTGATATACCTGTGAAATCAATACCATCGATTATTACTCCAACAGAATAGTTAACGGGTTCAGAAAATTCACTTCTTTCTCCAATTCCTCTAATTTGGAAGAATTTTCCTCGCGAAGCGCCTGTCGAGTAATTTATATTTGGTATAGCAAATAAAATATCTTCAATGTGCTGCGCATTCCTATTTTGAAAATCTTGATCATCTACAATTGATGCACTTAATGGCAGTTTGTAAATTGACCTATCTTTAAATTCTGCTGTAACAACTATTTCATCTATTATTTCTTGAGCATGTATAGATGAAAAATTAAATATGATAAAAATTAATAATAATAGCTTCATTGGTTCCTCCAAATAAATATTAAATCTAAATAGAGATCCAAATTAATAGGCGTTTAAAGAATCCAATTCCTACGCCGGCATTAACCGGATCAGGTTCAAAGGGTCAGGAAATTCCTTCTCAGCCAAGTGGCACCCCTCGGACATGAATATTATTATATGGATTTGAAATGAAATTCAATATTAATCATCAAAAGGATCTTTAACCAAAATTGTATCATCTCGTTCAGGGCTTGTTGATAGAAGAGAGACTGGTATACCTGTCAATTCTTCAATCCTTTTTACATATTTAATAGCTTCGGCAGGTAAATCATTCCATAATCTTGCCCCAAAGGTAGAATTATCCCAACCATCAAATTTTTCAAAGACAGGTTTTATTCTTGCTTGCTCCTCTGATGAGGATGGAAAATAATCAATGACTTTACCGTCAAGCTCATAAGCAACACAAATATTGATTTCTTCAAAACTATCAAGAACATCTAATTTTGTTAATGCCATTCCATCAATACCTGAAACCTCAATTGCATGCCTTACAAGTACTGCATCAAACCACCCACATCTTCTCTTTCGTCCTGTCACGGTTCCAAATTCATGTCCTTTTTCTCCCAGCTGATTGCCTATTTCGTTATCCTGTTCTGAGGGAAATGGGCCTTCCCCTACTCTTGTTGTGTAAGCTTTTGTTATACCTAAAACATAATTTATTGAATTTACACCTTGTCCTGAACCTGTTGCAGCAGCAGATGCTATTGTATTTGAGGATGTTACATATGGATATGTTCCATGATCTATATCTAATAATGCACCTTGAGCACCCTCAAATAAAATTCTTTTCCTATTTTTTCGAGCATTAATTAAAAATTCTTGAGTCCTTGATATAAATGGCTTTATAACATTTGATACTTCAATTAATTTCTGATAAATCTCCTCGGGATTTATTTCATTTTCATTCATGCCACGAAGAATAATATTGTGATGATCAACAAGATTATTAACTTTAATTTTTAGAGCTTTCAAATCTTTTAAATCGCCTACCCTAATAGATCTTCTACCAACTTTGTCCTCGTATGCAGGACCAATACCTCTTTTGGTTGTTCCAATTTTAGAATCATTTGAGCTTAGGTGTTCTCTTAGGATATCTAAATTCCTATGTACTGGTAGAATTAATGATGCATTTTCAGCTATCTTTAAATTATTGTGGTCAATAAAAACATCTTGCTGGGTTAAGGTTTCTAATTCCTCAGCAAATGCCCAAGGATCAATAACGACACCATTACCAATTATTGAAACTTTATCTTTCCTTACAATGCCTGATGGAAACAATGAAAGCTTATAGGTTTTACCTTCAATAACAAGAGTATGTCCTGCATTATGACCTCCTTGAAATCTTACAACTACATCTGCTCTGCTTGATAGCCAATCAACAATTTTACCTTTTCCTTCATCTCCCCATTGAGATCCGACAACAACTACATTTGCCATATAACCCTCTGATTTATTTTATATTAAATATTAAATTATTAACCGTAACAATTGACTCAAGTTTTTTTACATTTTCTATTACTTTTGCATTGATTTCAGAATCAACCCCAATAAGTGCCATAGCATCTTCTAAAGGTGCACTTCTACCAAGATTGAAGCTTGCAATATTGATTCCTTCTTCGCCAAGTATTAAACCTAAATGACCTATTAATCCTGGTACATCTTTGTTTGTAACATAAAGCATATTTCTATTCAGTTCGGCTTCTAAATTAATTCCATTTATTTGAACTATTCTTGGATGACCATCTGAAAAAACTGTTCCACCAATTGAGAAGCTTCTTCCTTTCGTCTTTAAAGATACTTTAATATAACTCTCATAGGCGCTACTCTCATCTTTTTTCACTTCACTAATTGTTATTCCTTTATCTCTTGCTAAAGATGGTGCATTTACCATATTAATATCTGATAATGAGGGTTTTAAAATTCCTGAAACAGCTGCAGATGTAATAGGTGCACAATTAAAGTCAGATATATCACCAACATATTCAATTTCAATCTTATCAAAATTGGATAACATTAATTGTCCCGCAAATAAGCCAAGTTGTTCAGACAATTTAACAAATGGACTCAACATTGGAGCTTCATCAGCACTGATTGATGGCATGTTTAAGGCATTTGTTACAGCTCCCTCAATTAAATAATCTGATATTTGCTCTGCAATTTGAATTGCTACATTTTCTTGTGCTTCAATAGTGGAAGCACCTAAATGAGGAGTACAAATAATTTTGTCATTACCAAATAATATACTTTTCTTTGCTGGTTCAACTTCATATACATCTATTGCTGCTCCACCGATATGACCTTTTTCGATTGCCTCTAAAAGAGCTTTTTCATCAATTAGACCTCCTCTTGCACAATTAATTATTCTTACGCCTTTTTTACATTTTCCTATTGTTTTTTTATTTATTATATTTTTAGTTTGCTCGGTCATAGGTACATGAAGACTAATAACATCTGATTGTTGAAGAAGATCGTTTAACTCAACTTTTTTAACACCCAAAATATTTGCTCTTTCTGGAGTCAAAAACGGATCATAGGCTATTACTCTCATCCTTAGGCCCTTTGCCCTATCAGCAACAATCGAGCCAATATTACCGCAGCCGATAATACCCAAAATTTTACCAGTTACCTCTTGTCCCATATATTTTGATTTTTCCCATTTACCTTTATGAGTAGAATTATTTGCTTGAGGAAGATTACGCATTAGACCAAGAGTAAGCGCAATAGCATGTTCTGCAGTTGTAATTGCATTGCCAAAAGGAGTATTCATGACAACAACACCATTTGCGGTGGCTGCATCAACATCAATATTATCAACGCCAATCCCGGCTCTTCCTACAATTTTTAAATTTTCAGCTTTTTTAAAAATTTTCTCGGTAATTTTAGTTGAAGATCGGACGACTATACCATCATATTTCTCAACTATTGAAATAAGTTTTTCTTTATCCAATCCTGTAATAACATCAACATCTAAGCCCTTTTCTAAAAATATTTTCTCAGCTTTTTCACTCATTTTATCGGCAATTAATACTTTAGGCATTTTCAGCTCCAGATTTGTTAATTTTGTTAAATGCCCAATCTAACCAAGGTAAAAGCTTTGCAATATCATCTGACTCAACAGTTGCTCCAGCCCATATTCTTAATCCAGGTGGAGCACTTCTATGATTTACTATATCATAAGCTACTTTCTCATCATTTAATAATTTTCCAATAGCTTTTGCAAAAGCCCTTTGATCAACTTCATTTAATTCAGAAAGGTTATTTGAAAACTTTAGACAAACTGAAGTATTTGATAAATTTTCTTCACTTTCACATAAGAAATCTACCCAATTACTTTGATCGACCCATTTTTTGATTATTGAAAAATTATGATCAGCTCTCTTTATAGTCCCTTGATAGCCACCAATACTCTTTACCCATTCTAAAGCATCAATATAATCTTCAACACACAGCATTGATGGGGTATTTAGAGTTTCACCTCTAAATACGCCCTCTATTAATTTTTTATTTTTTGTAAGCCGAAAAATTTTTGGAATTGGCCAAGACGGACTATAATTTTCAAGAAGTTCGATTGCCCTCGGGCTCAGAATTAATATGCCGTGAGCCGCTTCACCACCTAAGACTTTTTGCCAACTAAATGTAGTTGCATCTAATTTACTCCAGTCTAACTCTTGAGCAAAAACAGCTGAGGTTGCATCACACAAAGTTAGACCCTTTCTTTTATTAGGGATCCAATCGGCGTTAGGTACCTTTGCTCCAGATGTAGTTCCATTCCAAGTAAAAATTATATCATTATCAAAATTAATTTTATTAAGGTCAGGAATTATACCAAACTCAACATCATGATAAGTTGATCCAGGAATTTTGAGTTGTTCTTCAACATCTTTTTTCCAATCTTTTCCAAAAACTTCCCAAGATAGGACTTCTACAGGTCTTGAACCTAGGAGATTCCACATAGCCATTTCTATCGCACCAGTATCGGATGCAGGAACAATACCTATTTTATAATCATCAGGTATTTCCAATTGTTCTCTAGTTAGATCAATTGCAATACTGAGTTTTAATTTACCCTCAGGAGAGCGGTGGCTTCTACCTAATGATGCATTTTTTAGAATATCAACTGACCATCCAGGTCTTTTTGTGCATGGCCCAGATGAAAAGTTTAAGCACTCAGGCTTATTATGAGGTTTTTCTGTCATTTTTCTACCCTTACAGATAGTTGCTCCTCGTTGGGGAGGAGTGTCCCAATTCTGAGATATAACTTATGTTTAGATTAGTCAATGATATTTTACTTTTAAGAGCTTTCAGCTCAAAAAATCTAAGGATGATTTAATTTCATTAATTAATTTATTTCCTAACTCATGATTGTCGGTTTCAACCATTATTCTTATTAATGGTTCTGTACCACTTTTTCTGATAATTAATCTCCCTTCATTACCTATCTTCTCCCTCATTTTTAATGATAAATCTTCAAGAGTTTTATTTGATATATTTTTTTTTCCAATTTTGACTTCATGGTTAATTTGTTTTGTAAGAGTAAAAAGATTCGTAAGCTCAGAAATTGGTTTATTTTTTTCAATCATTAGAGATAAAACTTGTAAAGAAGAAATAATGGCATCCCCTGTAGTTGAAAAATCATTAATAATTAAATGTCCTGAAGGTTCTCCACCAAAATTAGAACCGGTTTTAGTCATTTCTTCATAGACATATCTATCTCCGACATTTGTTCTTATTAATTCAATTCCTATTGACTCAAAATATTTCTCTAGAGATAAATTAGCCATAACTGTTGAAACTACCTTGTTACTTTTTAATAAATTTCTCTGCTTTAGAGAAAAAGCTATCATTGCAATCAAATACTCACCCTCTATTTCTTTACCCACTTCATCAACTAAAACTAAACGATCACCATCACCATCAAATGCAATACCCAAATCAGCATTATTATTGAGAACTTCAGCTCTCAATTTTTTTGTTTTAGTTGAACCACAATCTTGATTAATATTTCTTCCATTTGGTTGATCACCTATGACAATGATATCAGCACCAAGTTCCCAAAAAATCATTGGCGCTGCCTTATAAGCTGCTCCATTTGCACAATCTAATACTATTTTAATGTTATCTAATCTCATAGAATTTGGAAAAGATGCTTTTGCAAATTCTACATAACGTGACAAAGCGTCATCAACTCTCTTCGCTGATCCAATTTGTTTATTATTTTGTAGACTCATTATATCTGATCTATTCATTAAATCATTTATTTCAGATTGTTGTTCATCGGTAAGTTTTAAACCATTAGGTCCAAATAATTTAAAACCGTTGTCTTCATAGGTGTTATGAGAAGCTGTAATCATTACACCTAAATCAGCTCTTAAAGCTTTTGTTAGATGTGCAATAGCTGGTGTTGGTATTGGTCCTGTTAAGAAGACATTCATTCCTGAAGATGTAAAGCCAGATTCCAATGCTGACTCGAGCATGTATCCGGATAGTCTTGTATCTTTACCAATCAATACTCTATGCTTGTATTGACCCCTAGTGAAAACCTTTCCAGCTGCAATACCTAGTTTTAAAGCTATCTCAGAATTTAAGTCTTCAGTATTTACCGTTCCTCTAATACCGTCTGTACCAAAAAAACTTTTAACCATAAAAATACAGACTTTTATGCGCCTTGCAATCCAGGTTTAGATTTAGGGCCCTCTTTTTTTCCAGTTTTTGGAACAGATCCAGATAGATTTTCAGAGTCATTCTTGTCAGAGTCATCTTTGCGTGATGGTTTGACACCACCCAATAAATCATTGATTTCATCACCTGTAAGTGTTTCATATTCGAGTAATCCTTGAGCAATCGTATGAAGATCCTTTTCATTATCTTTTAAAATCTTTTCTGCACTTTCGTAAGAGTCATCAACAATCTTTCTAACTTCAGCGTCAACTAACTTATGGATTTCCTCAGACATATTCTGCTGTCTAGCTACTGACCTTCCAAGGAAAACCTCCTCCTCATTATCGCCATAAGACAGGAAGCCAAGTTTATCAGACATTCCATATTGCATTACCATTGCCCTAGCAAGTTGAGTAGCCTGCTGAATATCAGATGATGCACCAGATGTCACCTTGTCATGACCAAATATAATTTCCTCAGCAACTCTTCCGCCCATAGCAACTGCAAGGTTAGCGTACATCTTCTCTCGTGTAATTGAAATTTGATCTCTCTCAGGAAGACGCATTACCATGCCTAATGCTCTACCCCTAGGAATTATAGTAGCCTTATGAATAGGATCTGATGACTCCAAATTAATCGAAACTAAGGCGTGACCAGCTTCATGATAAGCTGTTAACTTCTTATCATCATCAGTCATAACCATTGATCTTCTCTCTGGTCCCATCATAACCTTATCCTTTGCATCCTCAAATTCAGTATTAGTGACCATTCTTTTACCTCTTCTTGCAGCGAGTAAGGCAGCTTCATTTACAATGTTTGCTAAATCAGCACCTGAAAATCCAGGTGTACCACGTGCAACTGTTCTTATATCAACATCTGAAGACATTGGAACTTTTCTTGTATGAACCTTAAGTATTTTCTCTCGGCCAATGATATCAGGGTTTGGTACAACAACTTGCCTATCAAATCTTCCAGGTCTCAATAAGGCAGGATCTAAAACATCAGGTCTATTTGTAGCTGCGATTAAGATAATACCTTCATTAGTTTCAAAACCATCCATTTCAACAAGAAGCTGGTTAAGTGTTTGCTCTCTTTCATCATTGCCACCACCTAAACCTGCACCTCTGTGTCGTCCAACTGCATCTATTTCATCGATAAAGATGATACAAGGTGCATTTTTCTTGGCTTGGTCGAACATATCCCTTACACGACTTGCACCAACACCGACGAACATTTCAACAAAATCAGAACCTGATATTGTAAAAAAAGGAACATTTGCTTCACCTGCAATAGCTCGAGCAAGAAGTGTTTTACCTGTTCCAGGAGGTCCAACTAATAGAGCTCCTTTAGGTATCTTTCCTCCAAGTCGCTGAAATTTTGATGGATCTTTCAAAAATTCAACAATTTCTTGTAAATCATCTTTGGCTTCTTCAACACCAGCAACATCCTCAAAAGTAACTATTCCATTTTTTTCATTTAAAAGTTTAGCTTTTGATTTCCCAAAACCCATTGCCTTACCACCACCTCCTTGCATTTGACGCATGAAGAAGATCCATACAGCAATTAAGAGAAGCATTGGGAACCATGAAATAAGCACACCTAGAAGTGTCGGTCCACCTTCATTACTTGGTTTCGCATTAATGACAACGCCTTTATCGTAGAGCCTCTGAATGAGTGTTGGATCAGAAGGAGCGAAAGTAGAAAAACCTCTACCATCAGAAAAATGACCAGATATAGAGTCGCCGGCAATTTCTACATCAGACACATTACCGTTATCTACCTCAGCTAATAGTTGAGAAAAACTAATTTCGGATTGTAAAGGTCCATTCATTGGTCCTTGAACTAAATTATATAATCCTAATAATGAAAAAGCTAATATTGCCCAAACCAAAAAGTTTTTAAAATTACCGTTATTCACTTTACACCTATTTAAAAAATTACAACAAAACCTAATATATGATAAATAATCATTAATTAATGAATTACTAGATCATATAACCAATTTTTTTAATTTCAATATTTACACTACGATTATAATTATAATCAAAAATAGGGGCGGAAATAAGGCGTTTTTTCTGCCATATAGCTGGAGAGCTATAAATTGCTGCAATTGGAGCATTTTTTTTTGCTTTATTTACATCAATCTTTTTGGATTTTAAAATTTTTACCCCCTCAGGACCTAAATATGAAATTTTACCATCAATTTTAACATTTGATTTAACAAGAAACCTATTATCCCAACTCTTAAATTCAGATTTCGAAATATTAACAGGTTTTATATGAGATAATTTATTAACTTCTTTATAGAGAATTATGGCATTATTATTTTTCTTGAATAAAGTGCCTCCAAGAGTTTTAGATTCAACTTTAGAATTACATTTAATCCAATTAAGTATATTAATTATCTTTATATCTTTCGGAGAATATAGTTTTTCAGGTGCAAAAAAGCTTATGCAATTTTTAATTACTCTCATTTGAATTTCTTTTGGTGAATTAGAAAAAAATTCTTTCTTAATACTAACATAAATGTTTTCATAAACTTCAATGTAATTTGCTATATAATCACCAGTAAGTAATTCTATATCTTCGTTTATTGATTTTAATTTGCTGATTGATTTTAAAAATAACTTTTTATCAAAACCACTATCATAAAAATTTTTTAATACATTCCTAACCTTAACTCTATCAAAATCTAAATTTGAGTTAGACGGATCCTCAATCCATTCGATTTTCTGTTTTTTTGCGAAAAGCAATAGATCTGATTTAGGTGTATTAATTAATGGTCTAATTAAATTGATTTTATCTATTTTTGAAAAATTTGAAAAAGATGTTAGCCCAACGATTCCTGAACCCCTAAACATTCTAAAAATAAAATTTTCAATTTGGTCATCGAGGTGATGTGCAAAAAATAAGTCTGAGATATTATTTTTTTTACAATAATTAAATAAAAGATTCTGCCTTTTTTTTCTGGCTTTTTCTTGAATTCCTGATTTTGGCTTTTTCCCTTTCCAAGTTAAGACTGTAGCCTTCAGTCCTAATTTATCTGCCTCTTTCCTTACAAATAATGTTTCTTCTTTCGAACCTTTTCTTAAGTCATGATTAATTGTTAAAATATGAATATTTTTGGGCTTAATTTTTTTTGAAAGACTAGAAACTTTCATTAAAACCATTGAGTCAATACCTCCTGAAACCGCAATAGCAATTTTTTGTGATGTGACATATTGATCAAAAGTTTTTATTAACTTGTTAGACATTATCAACTCAATAATTATTTTTCACTGAGATATTTTTCAATTGTAGATCTTATATCATCAGGAATTCTCTTTGGATTTGCATTTTTATCCAAAAGTACAAATTCTATATTAGCAGAAAAAACTTTTTTCTCATCCTTAAATATATCCTGATTAATTTTGAGTCTAACTCCGTTAATACCTTTAAAAATAGACTTCACTTCAAGAATATCATCTATTGTTGATGTACCTAAAAATAAAGTATCCATCTTATAAACAACAAAATATTTAGAATCCTTTTTTTTTATCAATTCAGAATGATTAATCCCCAACAATCTTAAGAAATTGGATCGCCCTCTTTCTGCGAACTTTAAATAATTTGCATGATAAACAATACCGCTAAAATCAGTATCTTCATAATAAACCCTTACTGCAAAAATGTGAGTTTTCTCAATAATTTCTCCCGATAAATTGTCTTTCATAATTTTAAATTATAGTTCGATTTTAATTCTTCAAGAATATTTGCACCGCCTATTCGACAGTTAATAATTTTATTATAGTAATCTTTACTTAAAAGAACTTTATACTTGAATTGAAGTTCAGCTTCTATGTAATTCATTACATTTTTAGTAGAACAATATTGTAGAATCTCTCTTGTAAACTTATCTTCACCAAGCTCTTCAACATCAGCTTTCAATTGATCCGAACTACCCCAATATGTTTTCCAATCTGACTCTTTATAACCACGCCTTTTATTCTTCCTACCTTTTAGTGGGGGCTTTGTAGTTTTGAACTTTGCCAATTTTTTACCAATATATTTCATATTATTGGTTGTGTTTGTAATAATATATACAAAACCTTCATATTGATCTGGTATTCGATCTACCTTTTTTTTATTGTATGTCCAATCTGCACTCAAAATGAGCTCCAATTATGAATTAATTTTATATGATCTATATTAAGTCATTTTTAATACGAAAAATCTTTATACTTGAATTAATTTAGATATTTCAATTTATAATTTACTCAAAATATCATCCGAAATATCAAAATTTGAAAAAACTTCTTGTACATCATCATGATCATCTAAAGAATTAACCATATTTATAATCTTATGAGCTGATTCTTCATCAAGATTAACCACATTTATTGGTTTCCAACTTAATTTAGCTGCTAAATCATTATTAATCTTGGACTCCAAAAGACTAGCGGTATTATGAAGTTCTTCAGTTGAGCATGAAATTTCATAGAAATCTTCATTTAAATCACAATCCTCTGCACCACACTCTATAGCAATTTCAAATACTTGTTCAAATTCCATGATATTTTTTGGAACATTTATCTTTCCATAATGTTTGAACATAAAACTTACAGATCCATTTTCACCAAGATTTCCACCAAATTTAGAAAAAATAGCCCTGATATCTCCAGCTGTTCTATTTCTATTATCTGTTAATGTTTCAACAATTAACCCAACTCCAGATGCCCCAAAACCCTCATATCTTACTTCTTCATAGGTTTCAGAGTCTTCATCAGAACTTTTCTTAATAGCGCGCTCAATATTATCTTTTGGCATATTCTGTGATCTAGCTAGTGAAATTGCTGAACGAAGTCTCGGGTTTGAGTTAGGATCAGGCAATCCCAACTTTGCTGCAACAGTAATCTCTTTTGAAATTTTAGCGAAAAGTTTTGCTCTTTTTTTATCCTGAGCACCCTTTCTATACTGAATATTTTTAAATTTTGAATGTCCAGCCATGATACTTATGTGGATGAGAGAACCCCACCAACTCTAATAGGTTCAATTGAATTACAAAGACCATTATCTCCTGTTTCAATTATAACCCCACATATAGTAGCTTCACCTTGGGCAGGATTAAATCTGTTTCCAGGTGTTTTTTCAACAAACCTTCTTATAGGTTCTGTTTTCTCCATTCCAATAACTGAATCATAATCTCCACACATACCTGCGTCAGTTTGATAACCCGTACCAAAAGGCAAAATTTGAAAATCGGCAGTTGGAATATGTGTATGAGTGCCAACAACTAAACTTGCCCTTCCATCACAATAATGCCCCATAGCAACCTTTTCAGATGTAGCTTCGGCGTGAATATCAACTACAATTGCATCAATATCATTACCTAACTTATGCTCAGTCAAAATTTCATCTATCATTCTAAATGGGTCATCGAGTGGGTCCATAAATAATCTTCCCATTACATTGATAACTAAAATTTTTCCTTTGCTAGTTTCAAAAATCCTAGACCCCTCTCCCGGAGTATTTTTTGGGAAATTTACTGGCCTAATTAATTTAGGCTCATCATTAATGTAATCAAGTATTTCTCTTTGATCCCAAAGATGATTACCTGTGGTAATACAGTCCACACCAGCAGAAAATAAATCCTTACAAATATCTTCTGTAATACCGAAACCACCAGCTGAATTTTCACCATTAACTATAGCAAAATCTATATCATGATCTTTCTTGATACTTGGTAACTTATTAACAACCTTTTCTCTAGCAGCTCTACCGACAATATCGCCAAGAAAAATTACTCTCAATTTGTTAACCTCATTTAAAAACAAAAATATCTTTTTCAGTTATAACAGCATCTAATTTATAATCAAATGGACCGTTAGGTAACTTCCTTTTATTTAGTTGGCCAGAAAAAGCAAGTCCAATTTTTTTACTAACAGGAAAATTAGGAAAGGACCTATCATAAATACCACTTCCAAAACCAAGTCTTACTCCAGTCATGTCAAAAGATAACAATGGGGTAAGAATTATATCTGGATACAGAATTATTTTATTTTTTGGAACGGGTATATTATTCAATCCTCCAATTAATGTATCTGGATTTTTCCATTTCCTAAATTCAATTTTATTATCTTTTTTTACATAAGGAAGTGCAGTAAGCTTATTTTTTATTACCTCTTTCTCAAGTATTGTAAGGCAATCTATTTCTGAACCAATCGGATAGTAACCGGCAATTGATTCGTAATTAATGTTTTTTAGAAGATCATTTAAATTAAGAATTAATTTGAGTTTATTTTTGAAAGTAAACTTTTTTTTAAATAAAATTCTTTTTTTCAAAAATTCTTTTCTAATTATATCTTTATCATTTTGAAGATGCATACATTTTTATTTTAATTTATTCAACTTCGTCCAATTGGTTAGCTATTTTTTTTATGTTTGCCATTGCATTATTTAAACCTGAACTCTTAAGCAAGTTTTTATTATCTTCTTCCGCTAATATCCCAGCTAACAAAAACAGTCTTTCATGATCAAGATCGTTCAATCTTTCTGAAAGTTTATTTACTCGTTCTGTAAAAATTTCAGCCAATTCAAGAACTTCTTGTTCTTTTCCATCCTCACATGCAATTAAAAATTCCCTGTTTTTTATATCAATTGTTACATTGCTCATTTTTTAAAATCTTCCAGTTTTGATATTGTTAATTAAGTTATTAATCTTTTTCTTGGCGTCTTTAATTGATGATTCGTTCTTTTCTAATTTATTTGTAAGTTCACCAATCTTTTGAATAGCAGATTTTAAATCTTCATTACATTTCTGATATTTATTTATTAAAAGATTTGCCTTTTTTTCAATAATTAAAATGTAATCATTCATTTCTTTCAATCTGTTATCCATGATATTTTAATCATACATTTAATCTATGATTCATCAACCTATAATAAATAAAATGATTTACTTGACTAAGATTGACGTTTAATTCAAGTTTGTTCTAATTAAATCTAATTAAATTAAGTCTTAAAATTGAAGAATGAAATTACAAATAATTTAACCGATAAGATAAATCACTATGAGATGGCCAATGCAATAAGATTTCTTGCAGCTGAAGCTGTTGAAAAGGCAAAATGCGGTCACCCAGGAATGCCAATGGGTGCAGCAGATTTTGCTACTGTTTTATATTCTGAATTTTTGAAAATTGATCCTCAAAATCCTGATTGGCCTGATCGAGACAGAATTGTATTATCTGCAGGACATGGCTCAATGCTTTTATACGCAATAAACTATCTTGTTGGTTTTTCAGATATGCCTATTGAAGAAATAAAAAATTTTAGACAATTGGGCTCAAAAACACCTGGACATCCAGAGTATGGTCATACTCAAGGTGTTGAAACAACAACTGGTCCTCTTGGACAAGGAATTTCAACTGCAGTTGGTATGGCAATAGCAGAGAAAATACTTAATAAAAAATATGGTGATGAATTAGTAGATCATAAAACTTATGTTATTGCATCAGATGGCGATTTAATGGAGGGTATCAGTCAAGAGGCAATTAGCTTAGCTGGTCATTTGAAACTCTCAAAATTGATAGTATTATTTGATGATAATAATATATCAATCGATGGTAGTATCGATTTATCAGACTCTACAGATCAATTAATGCGATTTGAAGCATCAGGTTGGGATGTAAATAGGGTTGATGGTCATAATCATAAAAAAATAATAGAAGCAATAGACCATGCAATAAATTCTAATCAACCATCCTTAATTGCTTGTAAAACGAAAATAGGGTTTGGATCTCCATCTAGAGAAGGTAAATCTTCATCACATGGTGCACCATTAGGATCAGATGATATAAATGAAATGAAAAAATTCTTTAATTGGAATAATGATGAATTCGAAATACCTTCACATATAGTTGATGCATGGCGATTAATTGGGCTTAAAAATTCTACTATAAGACGAGATTGGGAAGAAAAATTAGCAAACCATAAATTAGGTGCTCAATTCTTAAAAGACCTTAGTAATGATATCACTGAGGAGCTTGATGATGAAATTAACAAAATAAAAAAAGAATTTTCTGAAAAAAAACCCAATTGGGCTACAAGAAAATCTTCTCAAGAGGTATTAGAAACAGTCAATAAAGTTTTACCGAATACTATTGGTGGTTCAGCAGATTTAACAGGTTCAAACAACACAAAAACTAATAATATTGAAGTAATTAGCCCTGATGATTTCTCTGGAAGATTTATCCATTATGGAATAAGGGAACACGGTATGGCAGCGGCAATGAATGGTATTGCTCTTCATAGAGGGTTAATTCCTTATTCTGGTACTTTTTTAGTTTTTTCTGACTATTGTAGACCATCAATAAGATTAGCAGCACTTATGAATATAAAGGTGATACATGTAATGACACATGATTCAATTGGATTAGGAGAAGATGGGCCAACTCATCAACCAGTTGAACATTTGCCAAGCTTACGAACAATTCCAAATCTTAAAGTTTTTCGCCCTGCAGATACTACTGAGACCGCAGAATGTTGGGTTTTGGCTCTTAAAAGTGATGGCCCAAGTATTATCGCCTTAAGTAGACAAGGGTGTCCGCATTTAAGAAATAGTTTTGATAA
>ENA-OSEY01000851-OSEY01000851.1-marine-metagenome-genome-assembly--contig:-NODE-851-length-21500-cov-8.454978_pt1 | contig 21500 bp, 27 predicted proteins | sample MGYA00248465_ERZ534230 | MGnify/ENA primary metagenome ERZ534230 (study PRJEB26409, sample SAMN06344110) | marine metagenome | isolation source: Sea water from surface | place: Atlantic Ocean:Southern...
TTTTTTTTTTTTTTTTTTTTTTTTTTTTTTTTATTTTTTTTTCAATTTTTTTTTTTTTTTTTTTTAAAAAAAAGGTTCCAAAACCGGATATTTTAACTTTTTGATTTTTAATTAAATTTTCTAATAATATGTCAAAAAAATCATCAATTAATGCTTCACAAATTTTTTTTGAATAGCCTATTTGCATGTATATAGAGTTTATTATTTCTTTTTTGGTGAGGTTATCTCTCATATTATAAAATATTATTTTTAATCTTTTCTATCAATTTACCCTCAATAATTTTTTCACATACTCCTAAGGAATTTGCAAATCCAATATAATCAGTTCCTCCATGACTTTTGATCACTGGTGAATTTAATCCAAGAAGTATTGCACCATTATATAATCTAGGATCTAATTTTTCTTTAAACTTTTTTAAATTTTTAATATTTAGAAAAGAAGAAATCTTTCCTATTATATTTCCACTTAATGCATTTTTTAGTTCATTTGTTATAAAATTTGCAGTCCCTTCTGCTGTTTTTAAAGCTACGTTGCCAGTAAATCCATCAGTAACAATAACATTAACTTTACCATCCATAATTTGATTACCTTCTATATAGCCACAAAAATCATATATAGGATTTTTTTTGTTTGAAAGTTCTTTATATGTATTTTTAATTGTTGAATTTCCTTTTATTTCTTCTGAACCTATATTTAATAAAGAAACTTTAGAAATCTCATGTGGAAATAAAGATTTGTGTAAAGCTGCACCCATCAAACTAAAATCAATTAAATTTTTTTCATTACACTCTACATTGGCTCCTAAATCTAGAACAACATTCATGCCAATTTTATTAGGCCACAATGCTGATAAGGCTGGCTTATCAATATTTTCAATCATGGGTATATTTAATTTAGCAATAACAAAAAGTGCTCCTGTGTTACCTGCTGATACTACAACATCAGACTCTTTACACTTAACACTGTCAATTGCTTTCCACATACTTGTATTCTTTCCTTTTTTTGCAGCTGAGAGAGCGGTGTCGTCATTAGATATTTTTTCTTTAGTATCGAACAGTTTATAATTTTGTTTTATTGGATATTTTTTAATAAATTCAGAGATTTTATCTACATCACCAAAAATGTTATATAATATTGCTTCTTTTTTTTTAGAGTGTAAAGAAATACCTCTTATAACTTTTTCAGGAGAATTGTCTCCACCCATTGCATCTACTGCAATTCTAATTGGAGTTAACATATTTTACTCTTTGGGGTCTAAAACTTGTCTACCTTTATAAAAACCAGTTTTTAAATCCATGTGATGAGACAACCTATATTCACCACTTTTTTTATCTTCAATAATATTTTTTGAAGAATGTCGTATGTGAGATCTTCTCTTCCCAGCTCTAGATTTTGTTGTTTTTCGTTTTGGTACAGCCATAATTAAATTTCCAATTTTATTATATTGTTTAAGAATGAATTTAAAGAGTTTTTTTTTAACAAATTTATATATTTATCAAAATAATCAACAAAAAAAGCTGTATTTGAGTTCATATCTATATAATTTAAAAAAAATTCTTTTTTTTTATTATTATCTTTCTCTTCCCAATCCTCTATTTCTAATATTAGTTTATGAAATAAATTTAGGTAATCCTTCATTTTTTTATTGATTGAAACATCGCCGTAACCGATTTCCCTAATAGAAATTTCTAGTTGTCTAAAATTAAAATCATATATTTTTTGTAATAACTTTTTTTCCTCACTCTTGTATATTTTAAGAAAAAAAGCAAAATGAATAAGATAAAATGTTAATCTTATTGAAAAAGTTTCCTCACTATTGAGATTTTTATATAATAATTTATTTCTAGTTAAATTAATTAAATTATTGTAAATATTAAGGTAATTATCACTCATATGAAAATTATTTTAATTATTGTATTTATACTTATATCAAGTTGCAGCACTAATAAAGTAGTTAAAAATCACGGCACAAGTTTTATAAAAAATAAATCGAAGGATTTAGTTGTTAATAAATCTAATAAAAATGATGTTTTAGAAATCCTAGGTCCTCCATCTACAAAAAGCTCCTTTGATGATAATATATGGGTATACATAGAAACAAAAAAAACTAGTACATCTATTTTTAAATTAGGTAAAAGAAATACGGAAAAGAATAACATTTTAATACTACAGCTTGATGATTTAGGTTTAATTAAAACAAAAAATTTTTATGATTTAGCTAAAATGAATGAGATTGAATTTAGTGAAAAGATTACATCAAGTGGTTATCAAAAAAATTCATATGTCTACAACCTATTAACAAGTTTAAGACATAAAATAAATTCGCCTATAGAAAGAACAAAATCAAAAAAATAAATTTAAGAAGCAATTACTGCAAGTAATAATAACGCAACGATATTAGTAATTTTGATCATAGGATTAACTGCAGGACCTGCGGTATCTTTATAGGGATCTCCTACAGTATCACCAGTAACAGCGGCTTTATGTGCTTCTGATCCTTTTCCACCAAAGTTACCATCCTCAATATATTTCTTTGCGTTATCCCATGCACCACCACCGGCTGTCATAGACACTGCAACAAACAATCCAGTTATTATAACACCCAATAACATTGCACCAACTGAGGCTAATGCTGCAACCTGTCCACCAATTAAAAATATTACAAAGTATAAAACTATCGGAGATAAAACTGGCAATAACGAAGGTATGATCATTTCTTTAATTGCTGCTATTGTTAAAAGGTCAACTAATTTTGCGTAATCAGGCTTTTGAGTTTTCTTCATAATTCCAGGAAATTTTTTAAACTGTCTTCTTACCTCAACAACTACTGCTCCTCCTGCTCTTCCAACAGCCTGCATTCCCATTGAACCAAATAAATAAGGTAACATTCCACCTATTAATAAACCAACTACAACATATGGATTTGATAAATCAAAGGTAACGACTACACCCTCAAGTTTAGAACCTGCAATTTTAGAAAAATGTTTTATATCCTCTGTGTAAGCAGCAAAAAGAACTAATGCGCCTAAACCTGCCGACCCAATAGCATATCCCTTAGTTACGGCTTTTGTTGTGTTTCCAACAGCATCTAAAGCATCTGTAGTTTTTCTAACGTTATTTGGTAATTTAGACATTTCAGCTATTCCACCAGCATTATCAGTGACAGGTCCATAAGCATCTAATGCAACAACCATTCCAGCTAAAGCCAACATAGTTGTAACAGCTATAGCTATACCATAAAGTCCTGCAATTGAATTTGTTAATAAGATACCAGCAACTATAATTAAAGCTGGTATTGCTGTTGCCTCCATAGATACTGCTAAACCTTGAATAACATTTGTTCCGTGTCCAGTTGTGGATGATTTAGCAACACTTTTTACAGGTCTGTAATTTGTACCAGTATAGTATTCGGTAATCCATATGATTAAACCGGTTATTACAAGACCAATAACTCCACAGTAATATAAACTTGTTCCGTTAAATGTTTTTTTTCCAACTGAATAAATATTATCAAAACCAATTACATAATCTGTTAATGGATATAAAACAACTAATGAAGAAATAGCTGTTACTATAAAACCTTTATATAAGGCACCCATAACATTTTTACTTTTACCTAGCCTTACAAAATATGTGCCCAAAATAGATGTAATGATACAAGCGCCCCCAATTGTTAAAGGATATAACATCATGCTCATGTCATTTTGGAAAAAAATAGATGCTAATACCATAGTTGCAACTATTGTAACAGCATAAGTCTCAAATAGATCTGCAGCCATTCCTGCACAGTCACCAACATTATCTCCAACATTATCAGCGATCACTGCAGGGTTTCTAGGGTCATCCTCTGGTATACCTGCTTCAACTTTCCCTACAAGATCTGCTCCAACATCAGCACCTTTAGTAAAAATTCCTCCACCCAATCGTGCGAAAATTGATATTAAGGATGCACCAAAACCTAAGGCAACTAATGCATTAACTATTTCTCTTTCATCGATATTGAATTTTAATAAAATGTAATAATAAACTGAAATCGAAAGTAATGCTAAACCAGCTACTAACATTCCAGTTACTGCTCCTGATTTGAAAGCAACATTTAATCCATGTGTTAATCCTTTTCTGGAAGCTTCAGCGGTTCGAACATTTGCCTGAACAGAAACAAGCATTCCAATGTATCCTGCGATACCTGATAAGGCCGCACCGATTAAATAACCTAGACCAACTAATGGACTGAAAGCGATACTTATAATTACCAGCACAACAACACCTACGATTGCTATAGTCTTGTATTGTCTATTTAAATATGCTTTAGCACCAACTTGAATTGCAGATGCTATTTCTTGCATTTTAGAATTACCCGAACTCGAATTAAGAATATTTTTACCTGTAAAAAAACCGTAAACAATTGATAAAATTCCTGCAAATATAGTATAGAGAAGAATTGTTTCGCTTATAGTATCCATATGATTTGATCCTTTATATAAAAATCGGACATTACAAAAAAATTAATAAAAGGCAATAATTAACTTTTTAAAAAATATGCCTATAACCTTTGAAATTAGTCATTTTAAGGGGTCTTCCATCTTTTAATAAAATATTTCCTGAATTATTTTTAATTATTTGGCCAATTATGGTTATCTTTTGATTCAATTTTTTTGCATACTTTTTTATCTTTTTTCTATCTTTTTTTAATGCAGTGAAAATAACCTGGTAATCATCTCCATTAAATAAATTTTTTTGTATTGTGAAGTTATTTTTCTTAATAATAGATCTAAACTCCTTTGATACAGGTATTAGGTCTATATTAATTTTATATTTATATTTCTGCTTATTTATCATATTTTGTAAATCTTCAATAATTCCATCAGATATATCAACCGAAGAGTTGGCAAACTTTTTCAACAATTCACAGATTTTTATTGGGATATCGGGCAAATAATATTTTTTTAAAAAAAAATTTTTTTCATATAATGAAAATTTTTTAATTTTTTTTTTTATAAATTTAAGACCTAAATAACTGTCACCTATATTTCCCGAAATATATATATCGTCATTAAACTTTACGTTATTTCTTTTAATTATTTTTGACGAATATCCTAATGAGATAATTGTAAATGATAAAAAATTTCCGTTTGTTGAGTCTCCACCTGATATCTTTATTTTATATTTTTTTTGCTCGTCTTTAAGTGAATTAATTAATTTTAAAATCTTACTCTTGTTCAAATATTTCTTAGGACATGTAAAAGATATAAAATAATATTTAGGTTTCACACCTTTGCAAATCAAATCTGAGATAGATGAACGAATGATTTTTTTAATTAATAATCCTAATTCAGGTGATTTTGGAAAATGAGTGCTTTCATTATAAGTATCTATTGAAATAGCAATTTCTTTTTTTTTATCAAAAAAAATATCATCATTTAATTGTAATGCTGAAGGATTATTTTTAGCTAATTTACCTAAATAGTTAATTATATCTTTTTCGTCCATTAGCTTCTGATTTTTTTTGATAACTTGTCTAAAACAGCATTTAAAAATTTTGTTTGTGATAAATCTATAAAAAAATTTGATGCATTTAGATATTCTTTTATAATTATATTTGAAGATGTCGTTGGTTTATATAATAATTCAAATATTGCACTTTTCAATATTACTTCAAAAACTTTGTCTATTCGTCTTACATCTATATCATCTTTAAGGTGTAGATTGATCTCGTTGTCGATAACTTCATTTCTCTCAAGTGTTCCGTTGACAACATCTTTAATAAATTTTTTATATCTATGTTTGGGAAAATTTAAATCTAAATCATTATTTATTAATTTACTGTATATTTTTTGAATTATAATTACTCTTGGGTTATTTTTTCCATTATATTTCATTTTAGAATACTACTGAGATAATACTGAAAGCATTGCATTTGCAGCTTCAGCGCCCTTTTTACTACGTGCAATTGCCTGTTTTTTATTTAAACATGTAATTATACCATTGCCAATAGGTTTTTTATTTTTAACTGACATATTTAGAATGTTGTCAGTTACTGAGCTTGATATGAATTCAAAGTGAGGTGTTTGACCTTTTATCACACATCCTAAAGCAATAAATCCATCATATTTTTTAATATTTTTTGAAATTGTAATTGGAATTTCAAATACACCAGGAACATAAATAATCTTAAAAGATAACTTATTTTTTATAGATTTTAGTGCACTTTGTAAAAGATTGTTTGATATATTCTCATAATAATTAGCAACAACTATTAAGCATTTTTTACTCATTTTAAAATTTCCTGTTTTACAATTTTTATATTATATCCATCTAATCCAATAACTTTTTTTGGCGAACTAGTTATAAGTATCATTTTTTTAATTTTCAAATCTTTAATTATTTGAGCACCAATTCCGTAGTTTCTGATTAAATTATCTTTTGTTTTACTCTTTAAAAGTTTATCTTTGTAGTCCTTTAAAGTTTCAGATACAGACTTTAAATTAGTATCATTAATAAAAACTAATACACAATTATTAAATTTTTTAAAATAATTTAATGTTTTATTAAATGAATTTGAAAGTTTTTGGTTAATTAAATAATTTTTAATTACATTTGAGGAAATTACTCTTACACGAGGAACAGCATTTTTTTTAATTTGCCCTTTAAGAAGTACAAAATGTTCCGAGCCATCAAGCAGATTTTCATAGATTTTAATTTTATATTTAATATTTTTTAAATTTATTTCAGAATTTTTTTTTAATTTAACGAATTTTTCGCTTTTTAACCTAAAAGCAATTAAATCCTCTATTTTACCGATTTTAAGATTATGTTTTGATGCAAAATTAATAAGACTTTGTCCTTTAGCCATAGTGCCATCATCATTCAAAATTTCACATATTACAGCTGAACTCTTTTTTTTTGCTAATTTTGATATATCGACAGATGCCTCTGTGTGTCCAGCTCTAACCAAAACACCTCCATCACGTGCAATTATAGGAAACACATGACCAGGAGAAACTATTTCTTTTTTTTTAACATTTGCTCTTGTTGCTATTTTAATAGTTCTAGATCTATCTTGAGCTGATATCCCAGTTGTTATTCCACTTTTAGCCTCAATAGATACTGTAAAAGCTGTTTGGTGTCTCGATTTGTTTACTGGAGACATATAATTCAAATTTAATTTTTTTGCCTGCGATGAATTTATAGCTAAACAAATAAGTCCTCTTCCATATTTAGCCATGAAATTAATTTTTTTAGGAGTTACATCAGATGCACAAAATACTAAATCTCCTTCGTTTTCTCTATTTTCATCATCTACCAATATATACATACCGCCATTCCTAGCAGTTTTTATAATTTCGCTTATTTTACTAAATTTTTTTTTTGGCATTTAAAAATTTTTTTACATATTTGGAAAGAATGTCAATTTCAATATTTACAAAATCATTTATTTTTAAATTAGATAAGTTAGTAAGTTTTAGGGTGTGAGGTATTACCCAGATTTTAAAAGTATTTTTATGAATATTTGATATGGTAAGAGATATACCATTAACCAAAATTGATGCTTTCTCAACTAGATAGATTTCAAATTTATTCATAATCTTGAAAGTAAAAATTAGTGCTTTATCCGATTTTTTTATATTCATTAATTTAGCTGTTGTATCAACATGACCTTGACATATATGCCCAGAAATATCTTGTCCTTTTCTTAAGGGCTGTTCTAAATTAATTTTATCACCAATCTTAATATTGTTAAACTTTGATCTAATCAAAGTTTCATTTGAAAGGAAAAATTCTAGTATATTTTTTTTCTTTGAAATTAAAGTTAAACATACACCATCGCATGATATAGACATTCCTATAGTTTTTTTTTTATATAATTTTAAATTTGACTTAAGAAATAAATTTATACCTTTGGATCTTTTATCTATTCTTATTACTTTTCCTACATTGTATATAATTCCATTAAACATTAGAAATATTTTATAATCTTATCTTTGCCAAGATAAGTGTTAATTGTTTGTTTATTCGAAAAAATATTTAAAATACGATTTTCAAATTTGTATTTAATAAATTTTTTTTTATTATTTATATTATTTTCAGATTTAAGCAAAAAAAATTCATTAAAAAGCTTTTTTTGTATAAAATAGTTGGTTAATTCTATTCCTCCCTCAACTAATAAATAATATACATTTAATTTTTTAATTTTTTTCAATACATGTATTAAATCTAAATTGTTATTTAGGGTCAAATTTGTATAAACAAGTTTTATTCCCATTTTTTTTAATTTTTTTAATTTAGAATTACTTTTATTGTAAAAAATATAAGTTTTAATTTTTTTTGAGTTTTTCACTAATTTAGATTTAAGACTTATATCTAAATTTTTATCTAAGACAAATCTGGTTGGAGAATATTTAAGTAGTCCATTAAGTCTACAATTTAATTGTGGGTTATCAGAATTTACAGTTTTACTTGAAACTAATATTCCCTGATTTTTGTATCTTAATAAATGAGAGAAATTCAAGCTGTGTGGATTAGAAATATATTTTCTATTAGTTTTGATATAATAATCTTTAGTACAAGCAATTTTTCCCGTAACAAAAGGGTAATCATGCTTCTTTAAAAAAAAGTATGACTTATAAAGATTTAAAATTTGTTTTATTTGAACATTATTTTTTACTTTTATATTAAAATTATTAAGAATTTTTGTTGTTTTTCCTGAAGTTCTAATATCTACATCATTTACTCCAAAAAAAACTTTACCAATTTTATTTTTTATTATTTGTTTTGTGCATGGGGGGGTTCTTCCGTAATGATTACATGGCTCTAAAGTTACATACATTGATGATCCTCTTAAATCTTCTTTTTTTGCACTTTTTATGGCTACAGTTTCAGCATGAGGAGTGCCACCTATACCAGTCTGTCCAACTGAAATAATTTGACTTTTATTAACAATGACACATCCTACTGAAGGGTTACTGCCCGTAAGACCAACTCTGTCTTCAGCAAGAGATATTGCTAAATCCATAAATTTTTTATCAGACTTACTTATTTTTAATGACATTTATTTTGTCTACAAATTGGACAAAATCTTTTTCTTCTCTGAAATTTCTATAAACAGATGCAAATCTCACATAAGCCACTGGATCCAGCTCTTTTAAACCATCCATTACAATAGTGCCTATAGTATTAGAGGATATTTCGCTTTGTCCTAGTTCTTCTAAGGTTCTAGATATATTTGTTATAAATTTTTCGACAGTGTCTGTATCAATGGGTCTTTTTTTTAAAGCAATATAAATTGATTTTGATAATTTATCTCTGTCAAATGGAGATTTTCTTCCATTTTTTTTTACAACTATTAATTCTCTAAATTGAACTCTTTCAAATGTTGTAAATCTTTCACCACATATGCAAAGTCTTCTTCTTCTAATAGAAGTTCCATCCTCTGTAGGTCTAGAGTCCACAACAGATGTTTCGCCTTTTTTACAGAACGGACAAATCATTAACTAGATTTATATTTATCTTAGGTGTTTGTAAATCGGGAATTTAGAGCAGAGTTCAATTACTTCTTTTCTAACTTCTGCTTCAATAGCACTATTATCTTCGGGATTCTTAGATAATCCATGTATTGTCTTTGTAATTAATTCACCAACTTTTTCAAATTCTTTTAGTCCAAATCCTCTCGTAGTAGCTGCTTGAGATCCTAATCTTATACCTGAAGTTATCATCGGGCTTTCCGTATCAAAAGGAATACCATTTTTATTACATGTTATGTTTGCTCTTGATAAACTATCAGATGCAATATTTCCTTTTACACCGAAAGGTCTTAAATCAACTAACATTAAGTGGGTATCTGTGCCACCTGAGTATATTTTAAATCCATTATTTTTAAGAGTTTCAGCAAGCATTTTAGCATTTGCTAAAACTGTACTGATATATTCTCTAAACTCAGGTTTTAATGCCTCTAAAAAACCTACTGCTTTAGCTGCTATAATATGCATTAATGGACCACCTTGGTATCCAGGAAAAACTGCAGAATTAAATTTTTTTGCTAAATCTTCTCTATTAGTTAAAATAATTCCGCCCCTAGCACTTCTAAAAACTTTATGAGTAGTTGAGGTAACGACATCTGCATGATCACATGGATTTGGATATCCTTTACCAGCAACTAATCCTGAAAAATGCGCCATATCTACCATAAAGAAAGCACCAACTTTATCTGCTATTTCTCTAAATTTTTTAAAATCTATAATTCTAGAATAAGCACTACCACCTGCAATTAACATTTTTGGTTTATGTTCTAATGCTAGTTTTTCAATTTCATCGTAGTTTAACAATTCAGTTTCTTTATCAACTTCATAAGCTATTGCATTAAACCATTTACCGGATACTGCTGCTTTTGAACCGTGTGTTAAATGTCCACCTGAATTTAAACTCAGTCCCATAATTGTATCACCTGGTTTAAGAAGTGCTAAAAAAACTGCACCATTAGCTTGAGCACCTGAATGCGGCTGTGCATTTGCAAATTTGCAATTAAATAATTTTTTTAGTCTGTCTATTGCTAAACTCTCAGCTACATCTACATGTTCACATCCATTGTAGTATCTTTTTCCTGGATACCCTTCTGCGTATTTGTTTGTAAGAACAGATCCCTGCGCCTCTAAAACTGCTTGAGACACTATATTTTCAGAAGCAATAAGTTCTATATGATTTTGTTGTCTAATTAGTTCATCATCTATGGCCTTAGATATTTCTGGATCAATCTCAGATAGTTTTTTTTCAAAAAAATTTTGATATTCCGGATTTAAATATTTACCTTCACTAGACATATTAAATTCTCCTTATTCTGCTAAGGTGTCTTCCACCTTCAAAATTAGTATTTAAAAAAAGATTAACAAAACTACAAGCTTTTTTTTTACTTAATAATCTTGATCCCAATGTAATGACATTTGCATCATTATGCAATCTAGATAATTTGGTAGATTTAGTACTAAAACACTGAGCAGCCCTTATATTCTTATGTTTATTAGCAGTTATGCACATACCTGTGCCAGATCCACACACCAGTATTCCAACGTTTTTTTTACTTGTTTTTACTCTCTTTGCTAATTTGTGGGCATAAATTGGGTAATCGACCTTTTTGTTAGATGAGGGTCCCAAATCAAAACAAATTACTTTTTTTGTTTTTAGGTATTTTTTTATTTGTTCTTTTAATTTATATCCAGCGTGGTCAGATGAAATGAAAATTTTTTTCAAATTAATTAAAATTATAATCTAAAACGCAAGCAACTAGATGAACTCTGTTTTCTTCTCCACCATTAAATGCATTATGATATTTAACATTATTTGTTACCCAAACTCCTCCATCAGCAGGCATATGTTGTGCTGAATTGTCTATAACCATTAAACAACCAGGATTAGTAATGATAGGAATATGAAGTCTTGGCTCTGGATCTCTGTGCCAACTCAATGTAGATCTTGGTTCTTTTAATAACAACCTTACTCTACCCAACTTGTAATGTTTCTTAAGCTCATCAAATACTTCTTTAAAATAAGTGTGCTCAAAATCTTTTATAAATTCGGAATATTTACTTTCATCAATTTTTACATCTCGTGAAACCTCGACACCTGTAGAGTCTGGCTTTGTCCAATAAACACCTCTAGCCTTATTACCTTTTATCGAGTCTGGATCACCAGGTATTTGTGTTAAGGGTATAGCAGCGAAATGAGGTATGCCTAAACTAGTGTCAAAACCTCGTATTTTTAACACCTCATTCAAAGCATTCTTTAACTTATTTAAGTCAAAATTTAATTTTTGTTTTTGAAAATCACCTAAAACTTTTTGGGTTTTAACTTCATTTAATGATGTTACATTGCTCATGTTTAATAAATACTTTATTTATGACTATAATACATATAAATATTGCCGCATATTAAAATATTAATTGAGAATGATTATCACTGGAAAATATCCAAATTTGAGAATGAGAAGAAATAGGCGAACTGATTGGGTAAGACGATTGGTTGAGGAAAACAATATCACCTCTAGTGATTTAATATTACCTATTTTTTTAGTTGAGGGAAAAAATAAAAAACAGGAAATAACAAATATGCCGGGAGTCTATAGATATTCTTTAAATAAGTTACATACGATTCTTGATAAAGCTATTAAATTAAAAATTCCAACAGTAGCTTTATTCCCTTATACAGAAAAAAAATTAAAGGATGCTAAGGGTTCAGAAGCATTAAATGAAAACAATTTAGTCTGTAGAGCTATAAGATACATTAAGAAAAACTATAAAGATCAAGTTGGGATAATGTGCGATGTTGCTCTAGATCCATATACAAATCATGGACATGATGGAATATTAAAAAATAATAAAATTTTAAATGATGAAACAAATGAAATATTAATAAAACAATCTATACTACAAGCGTCAATGGGATGTGATATTATAGCTCCTTCAGATATGATGGATGGTAGAATCGGTTTAATTAGAAAAAATCTTGATAAACATAGGTATCAAGATGTTCAGATACTTTCATATGCTGTGAAATATGCTTCAAGTTTTTATGGACCATTTAGAAATGCCGTAGGCACAAAAGGGATACTTAAGGGTGACAAAAAAACTTATCAAATGGATTTTAAAAATAAAAATGAGGCCTTAAGAGAAGTTTCAATAGACATCAAAGAAGGTGCAGATATGGTTATGGTTAAGCCGGGAATGCCTTATCTTGATATTATAAGCCTAATTAAAAAACAGTTCCAAATTCCAATAATCGCTTATCAAGTATCTGGTGAGTACAGTCTTATTATGAATGGAATAAAAAGAAATATTATTAATGAAAAGGCAATAATTGAGAGCTTAATATCATTTAAACGAGCAGGTGCAAATGCAATCGTAACATATTTTGCAGATAGGATATTAAAATATTTATAATTTTCTTACAAGATTTACAAAACTAATTCTTGTTTCAGGTACAGATAGGTTGTTTTGACTCAAAATTGACTTTTCTAAAAAGTTACCAATTATATCAATACCAGCTATTAGATCTTCTTTAGAAATGTTTTCTATACTATTTTCTACTAAAAAATTAGGAACTTTTTTTTCATCTGAGAGTGAAAAGTATTTATGTGTTCCGTTAAGTTTAATTTTTTTAGTATAATTGCTAAAATTTAACTCATACCCTAGATTTTTATATAAATCTAATTCCCAAAATATATATGATGTTAACCAATTTTCTTTTATAAGAAGTTCAAAAAAAATACTGATTAATTCAAATATTTTACCATTTTTTTGATTTTCAACAGTAAGCAATTTTATCAAATTAAAAATATTAACTATACAAGAAAGTTTAATTTGGTCTTCCAAGAATATTGGTGTGTTGACCTTATCTATCTCTAATTTAAAGTTACCAATTGAATTTTCATTTTTAGAAGAAAAGTTAATGTGAAAGCAATTTCCAACAAATAAATAATTTTTTATTTTTTTTGAGGTTGCACCGAATAATATCCCCTTAACTTTGCCTCTTTCTTGTGTAAAAAGTTCAATAATGGAGGAATTTTCATTATATCTATTAGAAGAGATTAAATAACCCTTATCTTGCCAATTCATTTTTAGCGTATGAATTTAAAAATTTTTCTGCTGCATTTTGTTCAGCATTTTTTTTTGATGAACCTTCACCATGTACAAATTTGGAGCCTTTTAGTTTAACAGCTACAGTAAAGCTAGGACTGTGTCTGGGTCCTGTGTTAGATATTAGTTTGTAATCAGGTAATAACTTATATTTTTTAAGTGAAAATTCTTGTAGTTTAGTTTTTGCATCTATTTCTGTATTCTTTGATAATAAGATTAATTTATCCCATTCCTTGAGAATAAATTTTTCTACAACATTTAACCCTTGATCTAAATAAATTGCACCAATAATTGCCTCAATACAATCTGATATTATTTTTTTTTGTATCAAATCAGAGCTTTTTTTATTATTTGCTACGAGAATGAAATTTTTTAAATTTAAATTTTTACCAACTTCATAACATTTATTTCTATTAACTAGTGACGCGAACTTTTTGTCTAAAATACCCTCCTTTTCATCAGGATATATTTCAAGTAACTTTTTTGATATTACTAAACCCAATACACGATCACCTAAAAATTCTAGTTTTTCGTAATTTGACTTTGAATTATAGCTTTTATGTGTAATAGCTCTTTTCAATAAACTTTCGTTCTTAAAATTAACATTAAGTATTTTTTGAATATTATCTATTTTTTTCATTAAATTAATTTTTTAAAGAATCTTTTAAATCTTATTGAATTTTTCCACTTTGTAAAATTAAAGATGCTCGCAACCCTCGGGTCAGAGGAAAAAAATAAGATTTGTGCTTTTCCTACGAGATTATTTTGATGGACATATCCTACCTCATCTAAAAATCTACTATCCTTTGAACAATCTCTGTTATCTCCTAAGAAAAAAAAATGATTTTCTGGAACTATATATTTTTCTGAGTTCATAAATGTGTAATCTTTTCTATAAGAAGCTAAATAATTTTTTCCATTAGGTAATTTTTCTTCATAAGTAATAACTTCAATTTTCTGTGGACCACAATACAGCTCATCAGATTTACTTATTACAGTTCTAAAAATTTGATTATTATTTAAATATATTTCGCCATCAATAAATTGGATTACATCGCCAGGTAATCCTACTAATCTTTTAATGTAGTCAGTTCTATTATCTGCGGGAGTTTTAAAAACTATTATATCACCCCTACTCGGTTTTGAATTGAGAATTCTACCATCAAATATAGGTGGGCTAAACGGAAATGAGTGTCTGCTATATCCGTAAGATAGTTTTGTAACAAATAATCTATCACCAACTAATAAATTTGGTTCCATTGATGATGAAGGTATATAAAAAGGTTGAATTAATAATGAACGAATTATCACTGCAATAATTAGCGCATAAAATAATGTTTTTAAATTTTCAATAAACCATTTCATTTTAGGCTTTCATTAAGTATTACGTAAGCGATGGAGTATCTCTTTTCATCAGATATAGATAAGTGGATTTGATATTTTTTTATTTTAAATTTTTTCTTTATAAATAATTGAATTTTTTTTTCTAACTCGATAAATGGCTGGCCTTTGCTATTGTTAATTATTGTAATATCATTGAATTTGAAACCTTTTGATAAACCAGTTCCAATTGCTTTTAAAAAAGCCTCTTTAGCGGCAAACCTTTTAGCAAAATAATTAGTTTTATTTACTCGTTTGTTTTTTGCGATGTCTTTTTCTTTAGTAGAAAATATTTTATTAACAAAATTTTTATTCTTTATAGCTTTTTCTATTCTTCTGTTTTCAACAATATCAACACCATTTCCTAATATTCTCATATTATCTACAAATACTCTTAAATACTTTAATAGTTTTCTTTAACCCAAAAAAAACTGACTCACCTATTATAAAATGTCCAATATTAAATTCTTTTATCCCTTTTATTTTAGAGAGAATTTTAGCAGTTTTATAATCCATCCCATGACCAGCATGAACCTCAATACCTAAATTATCAGCATATCTAACTACTTTAATAATTTTCCTCAATTCACTTTTGTAAAATTTATTTTTTTTTATTAAATTTGAAATTCGACCTGTATGTATTTCAATACAATCAGCATTTAAATCTTTTGACAATCTTACGTCTTTAATAGATGGATTTATAAACAAACTTGTCCGAATTTTATTATTATTTAAAACATCAATAATTTTTTTTATTTTTTTATTATTATTATTTAAATTTAATCCACCCTCTGTAGTAATTTCATTTCTTTTTTCTGGCACCAAACAAACAAAATTTGGTTTATTTTTTAAAGCTATTTTTAATATTTTTAAATCAGCTGCCATTTCTAAATTTAAAGGAATTTTTTTATTAGAAGATATTTTTTTAAGATCTAAATCTTTAATATGCCTTCTATCTTCTCTTAAATGAATAGTGATGGAGTCTGCCCCACATTTCATTGCATATATAGCTGCTTTATAGGGAACTGGGTGATCCTCACCTCTAGCATTTCGAATAGTAGCGATATGGTCAATATTTACTCCTAATCTAATCATTTTAAAAATCTACTCCCTGGTGTAGTAATCGGAATTTGTTTAAGAGTATAAGGAATATTTTTTTTTTTAAAAACAGGTACTTTAATCTTTAATTGAGATATAATTGGCTTACTTTTTATTTTAAGATTTTTTTTTTCCGATCTGTTAATTAATGATGCAAATCCCAATAATTTTGCTTTAGATTTTTTTACTAATTCTGAACATTCTAAACTAGACCCGCCAGTTGTTATTACATCCTCAATAATTAAAACTTTAGAGTTTCTTTTAATGTTAAACCCCCTTCTTAATTTAAATTTGCCTTTGACCCTTTCAGCAAAGATTGTTTCTATTTTTAAAAGTCTACCTATTTCATATCCAATTACGATACCACCTATGGCTGGTGCTAGAATTAAATCAATTTTTTTAAATTTTTTCTTAATTTTTTTACTTAACGATAAACAAAGTTTTGATGCAAGATGAGGATGACTCAAAACTTTTGCACATTGAATATAAATTGGAGAATGTAAACCTGATGATAAAACAAAGTGTCCTTCTAATAATGCATTAGTTTTTCTTAAAACTTTCAAGGAGTTTTTTAAAGAAAGCATATTTACTATTTTTGTGTCTAATTATTTTAAAGCTATATTCTTTTTGTTTTAGCTGACTAATTAGATTTGTAAAGTTTTTCAAATCATTGATAAGTAGATTAAAATGAAAATTTATCGTACTTTTAGTCTTTTCGACCATTTCTACACTTGTTATATTTACATTATGACTACCTATTAGAGTAGTAACTTCTCCTAAAACACCTGGTTTATCAAAAAGTGATATCCATAGTGTCGTATTATATTTTTTATTCCTAGCTGTTCCGTTAGTTTCTCTATATTGCCAATATCGTCTGATTGCAGCTCTTGCTTTGCCAGTTTTGGCAGTGCTTACCCAATGCAAAGATGGGGATACTTTTTTGGATGTTATAATTTTCACAACATCTCCATTAATTAAAACTGATTGCATATCACTTTCTTTCCCATTTATTTCACATCCAACTGCCTTATCACCGATTTTTGTATGAACAGCATAAGCAAAATCTATTGGAGTAGCATTTTTTGGCAATTTAATTACAGATCCTTTTGGAGTAAAACAAAAAACGTTTTCTTGAAACATTTGTAGTTTCGTAAATTCATAAGAATCCTCTGGGTTTTCATTCTTATCAATAATTTCTACTAAATCAGCTAACCAATCATATTCTTTCCATGTTAAGGAACTAAATTTTTCTGATGACTTATATTTCCAGTGAGATGCAATACCTCTTTGTGCATACTCATGCATTTGCATAGTTCTAAGTTGTATTTCTATTGGTCTCTTATTTGGTCCAATTACGGCTGTATGTAGTGACTGATAATTATTTATCTTTGGCGAAGAAATATAATCTTTAAACCTACCTGGTATACAGTTCCAATTACTATGAAATACACCTAATGCTTTGTAGCACTGATCTACATCATCTAATATAATTCTAAATCCAATTATATCTGTCATTTGCTCAAGAGATGTTCTTTTTTTTTGAACTTTTTTCCATAAAGAAAAAGGAGTTTTTTCTCTTCCAAAAATTTTGCAATTTATATTCTTTTCTGCAAGGAGATTTTTTAATTCGTCGGATACTGTATTGAAATTTATCTCATTGGTTTCTTTTATATTGCTTAGTCTATCTTTAATTAATTTTCGAGCCTCAGGATTTAATACTTCAAAACATAAATCTTCTAATTCATCTTTAATTCTGTTCATTCCCATTCTATCAGCTAATGGTGCATATATTTCCATTGTTTCTTTTGCTTTTCTTATTTGCTTATCCTTATTTGCAACAAATTGTATTGTCCTCATATTATGAAGTCTGTCAGCAAGTTTGACCAATAAAACTCTTATATCCTTTGAAGTGGCAAGAATTAATTTTCTAAAATTTTCAGCCTTAGAATTTGATGCAGCTTGGTTTTCAAAAACAGAAATTTTGGTAACTCCATCGACCAAATCGGCAACCTCTTTTCCAAATTCTTTTTCTATAGTTTTGTAAGTGGCATGAGTATCCTCTATGGTATCATGTAACAAACCTGTAGCAATTGTTGCACTGTCTAATTTTAATTCTGTCAGTATATTCGCAACAGCCACTGGATGAATTATGTATGGTGAACCCTCGTCTCTTTTTTGCTTCTCGTGTGCTTTCAATGCAAAGTCATATGCTTTTGATAAAGTCTCTGGATTTAAAAACCTATTGTAGGATTTCACTTTATTTATTAAATCATCTGGTTTAAGCATAATTACTTATACCATTAAATCACATAACTTTAATAGCTGTTATGCTACTTAATGGTAATTTTGACATTAATTCTGTTATTTTTTGCTTAGTTTTAGGATGCTTCCAATGATTACAAATTTCAAAAAGTGGCAATAATACAAAATTTCTAACTGACATTCTTGGGTGAGGTACTATCAAAAAGTCTTTTTTAATCTTAATCGAATAATTTTTTTGATTGTAATCTATTATATCTATATCACAGACTCTAGGTGAATTTCTTGGGCCTGGAGTTCTTCCAATTAATTTTTCAATATTTTTTAAATTTAAAAAAAGATTTGGAAGGGATAAATCTGTATTAATTTTTAGAACAATATTTAAATACTTTGGAAGCTTTGTGTTTGGCCATGATGGGGTTTCATAAAATGAAGAACTTTTTAAAATATTCATTTTATGAAATAGTATTAAATTTTTTGTCTTCTCAATATTTATGATACGATCACCTAAATTAGATCCTATGGATAAATATGCTGTATTAACTACTTTTTCTAAAATATCTCGCCTTTTCTCTATTCCAGTCTCTGGTTTTTTTTGTTTGTCTTTTATCATGCATTTTTTTTCCTTTAGCTACTGCAATTTCAACTTTTGCTTTACCTTTCTTAAAATACATTTTGGTAGGAACCAATGTAAATCCATCTTCGTTCATTCTTCCAATTAGCTTATTAATTTCCTTTTTATTAAATAATAATTTTCTCTCAGCATATGGATTATGGTTTATGTAACTAGCAGCTTTATATAATGGAATATGTGAATTGATTAGATAAATCTCTCCATTTTTTTCTACTGCATAGGACTCGGCAATATTAACTTTGCCTTGTCTGACAGATTTTATCTCAGACCCTTTTAAAACTATTCCCGCTTCAATCAGATCGTTAAAGAAGTAATTGAAACTAGCTTTTCTATTATATGAAATTATCTTTAAACCATTATTGGTTTTTTTTTTCATTATATTAATTCTGCAGACTTTAATGCTTTCTTTACCACTTCCTCTGTATCTTTTTTAATATTTACTAGTGGTAATCTTATTTCGTCACTACACAAACCTAAAAGTTTTGCTGCATACTTAACAGGTGCGGGATTGCTTTCAATGAAAAGTGATTTATGCACAGGTTGTAAAATTTTATCAATTTTTTGAGCTTCTTTTAACTCGTTATCTAAATTTGATTTAGAAAATTTTTGCATATCAGAACATAACTTTGGCGCAATATTTGCGGTAACAGAAATAACACCTACACCACCTCTTTTATTGAATTCTAAAGCTAAACCATCCTCGCCAGTTAGCTGAATAAATTCATTTCCTAATTTTTTTATTGTTTGATCTAATCTATCTAAATCACCTGTAGCATCTTTAACTCCAGCAATATTTTTTAATTCAAATAATCTTGCCATAGTGTCAACGGACATATCTATTACACATCGGCTAGGTATATTATAAATTATGATTGGTAGATTGGTATTATCATTAATTTTTTTATAATGTTGATATAAACCTTCCTGAGTAGGCTTATTGTAATATGGCGTTACTACAAGCACTCCGTCAGCACCTGCTTTTTCAGCGTGTTTAGTTAAGGCAACAGCTTCTTCGGTTGAATTTGAGCCTGTACCAGCAATTACAGGAATTTTTCCATTTGACTCTTTAATACAAATTTCAATGACTTTCTCGTGTTCATCATGACTTAAAGTTGGAGACTCACCAGTTGTCCCGGCTGGAACTAAACCATTTGTTCCATTTTCTAAATGAAAATTAATTAGTTTTAAATAAGCTTCTTCATCTAGCTTATTATTCTTAAATGGGGTAACAATAGCAACATTTGATCCTTTAAACATAAATATTTATAACATAGTTTTTAGAATCGTTAATTATTTTATGAAAGACAAAATTAAAAGAATTCTGTTAATAAACCTCTTTTTTTTGATACTTCCTCTCAATTTGTCTTCCAATGAATTAATAATTCCACAAAAAAAACCAATTATTTCTGAAGATATAGTTAAAATATCTAAAGTAAAAAATTATTTAATTCCTTTAAAAAAACCCCAAATAAAAGAAAAAAAAGAAGTTAAAATTTCTAAAATTTTAGAAAATAATACCAAAAAAAAAGTTAATGGAATAATTGTACCAGTATCAAAACCTATTATAGTTAAAAAAGATAAATTATTTGCTCAAAAAAAATCCAAGTATTTCAGTGAAAAAGATTACAGGATTGCCAAAGAAGCAATAAAATTAATGGAAAAAAGAAATTGGTTTGAGGCAGAAAAAATAGCCAAAAAAGCAAAGAATAAATCAATTTATAATTTTATTCAGTGGAACCATCTTATAACGACTGGAAACAGGGCAACTTTTTTTGATTATAAAAATTTTATTAAGAGGAATAAAGATTATCCTAGAATGGGAAGAGTAAAATATTTAGCGGAACATAAATTATCCACCGACGTAATGTCTCCAAAAGCAATAATAAACTATTTTGAAAATGAAAAACCACTAAGTGGCTTTGGTGAGATGATTTTGGGTGAAAGCTACATTTTGACTGGAGAGAAAATCAAAGGAATAAATTTCGAGAATCCTTAGTGAAAAAAGGGATAGATGAGCGCAACAATGTAATGACAAAATCTAATGGCGAGTTTATTAAGGAATTAGACTAGCGTTAATTTTTAACACAATACTTTATCGCAAGGCCCATGAGCAAAGTAACTGAGTTATTCATTTGAAAAGGCAGTTATATGAAAATCAAATCCCCTGCCGATTTTTTGTCAATTTAATTAACCCATTTTATAATGGGTCGACCTTGTCGCAAGTATAAACAACACTTTCTGTGAAGTTTGAATCATAGTTTGGCGATAAATCAAAGGTATAAAACTCGAATTCGCCAAACTCAAAATCAAAAATAAAACCATAGAACCTCTTCCCCTTTTTCTCTGATAGCTCTTCATATTCACATTTCCCACCATTCAAAGTAAGGTTTTTCTTCAAGTTTTTACCTAGTTTTTTATCATCCATACATAGTTCATTCCAGATACCGTCCTCTTTCTGGAATAATTTCGCATCTTGAAACCAGTTTTTTTCTAATTTCAAATATGT
>ENA-OSEY01000854-OSEY01000854.1-marine-metagenome-genome-assembly--contig:-NODE-854-length-21486-cov-4.053856_pt1 | contig 21486 bp, 20 predicted proteins | sample MGYA00248465_ERZ534230 | MGnify/ENA primary metagenome ERZ534230 (study PRJEB26409, sample SAMN06344110) | marine metagenome | isolation source: Sea water from surface | place: Atlantic Ocean:Southern...
GATCAACGGTCAATTCAACGCCATTGACACTCAGAGAAATGGATTTTGAAAACACAAGTGCTTCCATACCGAAAGGGGATTCGATACGGGCAGCGAAGTAGACCAGATCGCCTTCGACCTCGGGTTGGTCGAGTGTGAGATCAACAATCGGCAATTCAGCAGTAAGTTTGGAATCATGTTCTTCACTGCCCCAGAAAAATTCCACTTTCGCACCCGATGCAGGAACTGTGAAGACAAAGTTTCGTGCGCTAACACTGACAGAAATCTCAGAAGTTCCACTCACTGGCACTTGTTCAACTGGGACATCGATGGAAAGTGTTCCAGATCCTTGAGGCACGAACAAGGACTCAGCCGTCCCAAGGAAAGCAGTGAACGAAGAGCCACCGATTGTCACCGTAGCAGACATGTTGACGTTGGCACCACCAGCATCGGAGATGGTGTAATCCATCTCAACCGTCCAAGTGGATTCGGGTACAGTACCAGGCCATGCGGATTCAAGACTCCACTTACCAATTTGCTCGGAAGATGTGATGGCTGTTTCGAATGAGGCTGAAGAAGAGGTTTCAGATAACAAATCGGTAAACGGAGTGAGTGTTTGATCTGAGTCGCCAAGGAGATATAGGTCAATTTCTGTCGCATCACAGCACACTTTGGTATCTTCTGCACGTGCCGTTGTACTTAGTGGAGAGTACGGTACAAAGAGTGAGAGCAAAAAGCAACTCAACAGAAAGAAGACTCGACCACGCATTCTCTCCACATCACCCGGTCATGAACGAGGCGTATAACATCAACGCTGTATTGTACAAAACTTCGTTGAATTTGGCCTCAGAGCGCTTTGTCCAAAAGTGTTCCAAGTTCCTTTTCGAAAAGGCCAATCAAAGCCTCACCAACTTCACCTTGCAATTCATCAGGCGTTAATATCATCACTACGTCAGCCCATTTTGAACCCTCTGAAACAGTTTTTACTTCGAAACCAGCATTTTTTGCTTTAGTCACTGAGTTGGAGTCTTCACGTAGAGCAATACAAACATTTTTAACACCACTATCTCTTAAATTTGCAGCATGAGCATGACCTTGACTACCATAACCAACAATCAAAACATTTTTACTTTTTATTAAATTTAAATCAGCATCTTGGTCATAATAAACTTTCATAAATGTTTCCTTCTAAAATAATATTAAATCAAAAATCAGTGCAAACTTCTGATGAGACCATTTATATATTCAGGCTCAACCTACGTAAAGATAAAATTTAAAGCATATCATCACGTTGCTTTAAATTAGAAATTTTTCCTCTCGACATTGCGCAAACACCAGATCTAGCAATCTCTACGTCACCTATTGCCTTCATCAAATTTATAAAGGCTGCTAATTTTGAAGAAGTGCCTGTAATTTCAAAGACAAATGAATCAAGTGTGCTATCGACTGTGTGAGCTCTAAATGATTGAGCTATTCTAAGAGCCTCAATTCTATTTGAACCTGTATTAACTATCTTTACTAAAGCTAATTCACGTTCTACATGTATTGAATTGTCTGAGAGATCATCTACATCATGAACAGGGACTAATCTCCTTAATTGAGCTTTAATTTGCTCAATTACCATTGGAGTTCCACACGTAACTATTGAAATCCTAGAAATAGAAACTTTTGTATCTATTTCAGCTACAGTTAAACTTTCAATATTATAACCACGCCCTGAAAAAAGGCCTATTACTCTTGCCAAAACTCCTGGTTCATTATCAACCAATACAGAAAGTGTACATCTAATTTCTTGATTTTGAGACATAAATGTCACCTATTAAACCAATGCCAAGCCATCTTTTGAAACTTTTTTGTTTTGTTTATCTTCTGGGCCTAATAGCATATCATAATGGGCAGCACCTGAGGGTATCATAGGAAAGCAATTTTCTTCTTTGGCAACTTGTATGTCACACAAAACTGCAGATTTAGATGCCATCATTTGATCTATAACATCATCTAGTTGATCAACATTTTCTGCTCTCAACCCTTCAAGCCCAAAAGACTCTGCAAGAGACTTAAAGTCAGGCAAAGAATCTGTATAACTTTCTGAATATCTTCCTCCATGAATTAGTTGTTGCCATTGCCTAACCATACCCATCCATTGGTTATTTATTATAAAAACTTTAACAGGTAATTTATATTGCTTAAGCGTTGATAATTCTTGCATATTCATCAGAAAAGAAGCCTCACCTGAAATATCAATGACAAGTTTTTCTGGGTGTGCAATTTGAACACCCATAGCGGAAGGTAATCCATAACCCATGGTTCCTAATCCACCAGACGTCATCCATCTGTTAGGCTTTGAAAAACCATAATATTGGGCAGCCCACATCTGATGCTGACCAACTTCAGTGGTTATATATGTTTCAATGTTTTTGGTTTTTTCAAAAAGTCTTTTAATTGCGTATTGTGGTTTTATAATCTTTCCTGTTTGATTGAAATCTAAGCATTTCTTAGATCTCCATTCATTTATTTGCCTTAGCCAAACTCCTATTCTATTTTCAGAGTTTTTAAATTTTAATTTTTTTAATTCATATATTAGCTCTTTTAATGCACTGCCAGCATCTGAAATTATAGGGATATCAACAGGAACTGACTTATTAATAGAAGATGGATCTATATCAATATGAATTTTTTTTGAGTTAGGTGAAAATTCTTTAAGATTTCCTGTAATCCTGTCATCAAACCTTGCTCCAATGTTGAGCATAACATCACAATTATACATAGAAAGATTTGCTTCATAAGTGCCATGCATTCCAAGCATTCCTAAAAAAAACTTGTTATCATGAGGTAAAGCACCAAGACCCATTAATGTAAGAGTGGTAGGAATTTCAACCAAATCAACTAATTCTCTTAATAAATTTGAGGCTTCTGGTCCTGAATTAATAATTCCACCACCCCCATAAATTATTGGTTTCTTAGCATTTACAAGAAGTTTAGCTACCTCAATAATCTTATTTTTCTCAGGATTTATAATTGGCTTATACCTTCTTCCATGTCTGTCCTGTCTATTAATATATTCGCACTCTGATAATTGAATATCTTTAGGCAAATCAACTACTACAGGTCCAGGCCTTCCAGATCGTGCCACATGGAAGGCTTCATGTAGTGTTGAGCATAATTTTTCACTTTCCTTAACCAGATAGTTATGCTTAGTGCAAGGTCTAGTTATCCCAGTTGTATCAGCTTCTTGGAAGGCATCATTTCCTATTAAATGAGTTGGGACTTGCCCTGACAAACAAACTATTGGAACAGAGTCCATTAAAGCGTCAGTCAATCCTGTAACAGCATTGGTGGCACCTGGACCAGAAGTAACTAATACAACTCCAACTTTTCCGGTTGATCTTGCATAACCTTCAGCTGCATGCACAGCAGCTTGTTCATGTCTAACAAGTATGTGCTTTATACTGTTTGATTTAAACAATGAATCATAAATTGGCAAAATGGCTCCACCTGGATAACCAAAAATGACTTCAACACCTTGTTCTTCTAAAACCCTAAGTATTGCGTCTGCCCCACTCATGGTTAGGTTAGTTTCTGTATTACCTTCCATATCTTACTCTTTTTGTTGATATTTTATATATTTTTATCTTTAAGTATATAGCAAATTAAGTGCCTTAACAGCCTTATTAGTAAATTTAATATCCCCTGTATATATTTTATTATAAATTATATCGTAAGAAAATGAATTTCTAAACCAAGTGCTTTGTCTTTTAGCATATCTTCGGCTATCTTTTTTAATTAAGTTTAGAGTATCATTAAGACTAATTTCTTTATTCAAGTATTGATTTAAATATTTAATTCCAATTGCCTTCATGGATGGATTATCAAAAGAAACAACATTCAACATTTCATTTTTTGCCTCATTTATTAGTCCCTTTTCAACCATCAAATCTACCCTTTTATCTATGAAAGAATATAGTTCATCTCTAGGAGGTGAAATTAATATTTTTAAACAATTCTTAATAATTGGCTCATTGACTGAATTATTTTGCCACCATTTAATTGATCTTCCTGTTTGCAAGAAAACTTCATATGCTCTAATTAATCTTTGTCTATCATTTTTTTCAATTTTAAAATCTTTATCGATTTTGATTAGTTTTTTTAATATAAAATCAAATCCTTTAATCCTATATGAATGTTCGGCTTTATGACGATAAACTTTCTTAATATCAGGAATTTCAGACAAACCATTTATAGCTGCATTTAAGTACATGCCCGAACCACCAACTACAATAGGAACTTTACCTTTTTCATGAATTTCAGATATTTTGTCTTTAGCAAGTTTAATCCAATCTGCAACCGTAAATTTTGTCTCTTTTTTTATGACACCAAATAAATAATGTTTAATTTCAAATTTTTCTTCTGTGGATGGCATTGCTTTTAAAATGTTAAACCCTTCATACATTTGCATAATGTCAGCATTTATAATTTCACCATTATTATTTTTTGCCAACTCTAAAGATAATTTGGTTTTACCGCTTGCTGTAGGGCCAGTAATGATTATAGTTGGTATATTTTTTGACATAATATTCATATAATCATGAAAAGATTTCTAATTGTTTCATCTTCAATTGATAAAAATTTATTAAACGAAAGTATATTAAAAAAAATTTCTTATTACACTGAAAGCAAAGAAAATGTGCTTTGGAATAAAGTAGCAGCAGAATTTCCATTGAATGTAAATTTTGGTTCAAATCAATATATAGACTTAATTTCAAAATTTAAAAACATAAAGATTGATTTTAATATAATTACCTTAAAGAGAAATGAGCCAAGAAAAAAGAAATTACTTATTGCCGATATGGACAGTACAATAATAACTTCAGAGACATTGGATGACTTTGCGAAATTAGTTGGAAAAGGAAAAGAAATAAAGAAAATAACCGATGATGCTATGAATGGTAAAATTGACTTTATTAATTCAGTTACAAAAAGGGTCGAGATTTTAAGTGGGATTAACATAAAATACTTAGATATAATAAAAAACAAAATTAATTATAGCTTAGGCGCTAAAGAGTTAATCTCTACGATGAATAAAAATAAAAGTATATGTGCATTATGCACAGGTGGATTTCACTATATAGCAAACAAAGTAAAAACAGACTTGGGGTTTCAACACCTTCAAGCTAATACATTAGAAATTAAAAATGATATAATAACTGGAAAATTATTAAAGCCTATCTTTAACGAAAACTCAAAATTAGAATTTCTAAAATATCTTTCAAAAAAATACAACGTATCAAAAAATGAAACCTGTGCAATTGGAGATGGCGCAAATGATATTAAAGTTATTAAAAATGCATCTTTGGGAGCTAGCTACAGAGGTAAAGAAATTTTAAACAAACAAGCCAAAATTATAATAAAGCACTCAGATTTGACTGCTTTATTATTTTTGCAAGGATTTACAAAAGATGAAATAATTAATTAATCTTTATCTTTTATATTAATAGCAACAAATCTTTCTCTTTTACCATCACTTAATAGTAGTAGAAGAGCTTTTGATCCTCTTTTATTGACAGATTCTAATGCGTCTAAGACATCGTTTACACTTTCAACATCTTGCCTGTCAGCTCTTTTTATAATAGTACCCGGGCGAATGTCTTTTATAAACGCTGGGCCGTTCTCCTCAACATCAATAATTACGACATTACCTATGTTTTTATCGATTTTGAATTCATTAGCAACGTCAGTACTCATTGGAGCAACAGTTATACCTAAACTGCTTATTTTTTCAACAGTACTTTGTGGTTCTTGTTCAGTTGCTGACATTGAGTTTTCAGCTACTTCAAGTTCTCCAAGAACAACTGTTAATTGTTGAATCTTTCCCTCTCTCCAAACCTCAACGTTAACCTTTGATCCCACTTCGGTCTCAGCAACTATTCTTGGTAACTCTTTCATCTTTTCAATTCTTTTACCATCAAATGATAAAACGATATCACCAGCTTTTATTTTTGCAGCCTCAGCTGGACTATCAGGCCTAACTGAACTGACTAATGCACCTCTAGTTTCATTAAAATCAAGGGAAGCTGCTATTTCTTCGGTTACATCCTGTATATATACTCCAAGCCAACCACGTCGAGTTCTTCCAAATTCGACTAACTGCTTGACTACTGAGTTAGCAAGGTTTGATGATATAGCAAATCCAATTCCTACTGAACCCCCAGATTGAGAAAAAATAGCTGTATTTACACCAATAACTTTACCTGACATATTAAAGAGAGGACCACCTGAATTACCTCTGTTAATTGATGCATCAGTTTGTATAAAATCATCATACTGTCCTTGACCTATTTCTCTACCTCTTGCAGATACTATTCCTGCTGTAACTGTTCCTCCTAAACCAAAAGGATTTCCTACGGCAAGGACCCAATCACCAACTCTTAAAATATCTGAGTCACCAAAATTAACAAAGGGTAGTTTTTCACCTTTTGTATCAACTTTTAAAACAGCTAAATCGGTCTTAGTATCTCTACCAATTATCTCGGCAATAAATTCTCTATCATCAGGCAAGAATACGGATATTTCTTCAGCACCTTCAATTACATGATTATTTGTTACTATAAGTCCATCATCACTGATTATAAAACCCGAACCTAATGCAGTTGACGGTCTTCTAGATGGACCTCTCTCATTAAAATCTTTAAAGAATTCTTCAAATGGTGAACCAGGAGGAAAATTTGGTATTTCTCTGGGAGGTGAGTCTTTAACAGCAACGCTTGTAGCAATATTCACAACTGCAGGAGATACTTTATCTGATAGGTCTGCAAAACTTTCAGGTGGCGCTTTAGCAAAACTATCAAAACACAAACTAAATATAAAAACAAAAATTGTTGTTTTTAAAAGAATAAAGTTTTTATTATATGAATTATTTTTTAGGATACCATATTCCATATTACAAATTACCTCTAAATAATAAAATTAAATAAATATTTAAGACAGAACAGTGTTACTTTTTTGACAATTTTAGGGCAATTAATTTGAAGGCAACTCAAAAAATTTAAAGAAATCACCAGTGGGATTAATTACCATAGTATCATCTTGGTTAAAAGATTTCTTATAGGCCTCCATAGACCTGTAAAAACTGAAAAATTCTGGATCCTGACCAAAAGATTCTGCATAAATACGTATAGCTTCTGCATCACCAGCACCTCTAATCTCCTGAGACTGTCTAGCCCCATCTGCAACAGTTACTACTCTTTGTTTCTCAGCAGAGGCTCTAATTTTTTGAGCCTCTTCTTCCCCTGTTGCCCTAAATTCACGAGCAATTCTCTCTCTTTCAGAAATCATTCTAGCAAATATAGCTTGACTGGTTACTTCAGGGTAATCTGCTCTACGAATTTGAACATCAATAATTTCCATCCCCAAAGTTCTGGCTTTAATATTTACTTGATCTCTAATATTTTTTGTAATTGAATTTCTTTGTTCAGAGAGAATTTCCTTTAAACCCCTTAAACCCAATTCCTCTCGTAAGGCGGAGTCAACTATGGTGTCTAACTGTTTTCTTGCTTCAATTTCATTTCTAACAGATTGATAAAATCTAAGTGGATCAACAATTTTAAACCTAGCATAAGTATCAACTTTTAATCTTTTTTGATCTTTTAGAATTGCCTCTTCACCTTCATCTGGGATAAAACTTAAAACTCTTTTTTCGAAAAAGATAACATCTTGGATAAATGGTAATTTAAATTTAAGTCCAGGTTGATCAACTGTTCTTTTAGGCTCACCAAACTGAATAACTAAAGCTTGTTGCGTTTCATTAACTATAAACAAAGCGCTAGATGCAGTAGCAGCAATTGCTGCAATTATTATTAACAGAATTATATTTAGTCTACTCATTAATTGCCTCCACTGCTTATACTGCGGTTTTTATTATTTAGTTCTGGAAGAGGAAGAAAAGGTAAAACACCTGACTGACTAACTTCAGTATCAATAATGACTTTATTTACGTTTCCTAATATTTCCTCAAATGTTTCTAAGTAAATTCTTTTAACAGTAACATCTTTTGATGATAAGTAGCTTTTGTAAATATCATTAAATCTTGAGGCATCACCTTTAGCTCTATTAACAATCTCTTCGGAATAAGCTTCAGCTTGCGCAACTAGTTGTGCTGATTCACCCCTTGCTCTTGGAACAACATCATTAAAGAATGCCTCAGCTTCATTTATAAGCTTATCTCTTTCTTGCCTTGCCCTTTGGACATCGTTAAAGGCATCAATAACTTCCTCACTTGGAGGATTAACACTAAGCAATTGAACATCCCTTATTTCAATACCAGCTCCATATTCATCTACGAGTTCTTGTAATTTAGACCTAGCTTGAGATTGAATTAATTCTTTAGCATCAGTTAATGCACTTTCTATCTTTATCTGACCAATGATACCCCTCATTACAGATTCAGCAGCAACTTTCACTGTTTCTTCTGGATCCTGAAGATTAAAAAGAAAATTTTCTGCCATAGAGATTTTCCACATCACTCTAAAATCTATATCAACAATATTTTCATCCCCAGTAATCATTTTTGATTCACTAGAGACATCTCTTCTAGCATTTGAATTACCATCTAATGCCCTAAAACCAATATCTATTCTATTTACACTAGTAACTCGGGGCAAAAGAACTCTTTCAATAGGACTTGGTAAATGATAATGAAGTCCGGGTTGTGTTGTTCTAGAATAATCACCAAATCTTAGGACAATGCCTTGTTCTTGGGTGCCAACACTGTAAAATCCGGAAAGCAACCAAATAACAAAAATTATAAATACGATGAGAAGTATAAATCTATTTCCACTAGGCCCAGATGGATAAAACTTTCCAAATCTTTTCCTTAAACTATTCATTATTTCATCGAAGTCAGGGTTATTGTTTTGATTTGAACCGCCGCCCCAAGGATTATTATTGTTTCCTGATCCACCATTTTTTGAACCAGAACCACTTCCCCAAGGTCCGCCAGATTTATCGTTAAAAGCCATTTGTATTCCTATATGTAAAAATATTGGTAATTTTATTTGTTATATATACAATAAATATTAATTATTTAGTAAATATGGATTTAATAAAAAATTTCAAGAGTACAAAGATTTAATTTTATGAGTGTAGATTTAAATGAAAAAATTATAGAGTGCTTAAAGCAGCTCTCCGTAAAAGAATTACCAGATTTCAAGATAACTTCTGGGATGGTATCTGGTATTAATATTAAAGATGGCAATGTACAATTTTTATTAGAATTAAATGAAAATTATAAAAACCATTCAAAAATAATTTCTAAAGCTGCAGAATTAAAGGTTTCTTATTTAGATGGTATTAATTCAGTAACGGCTATCCCTACATCTCACAAAAATCTTGAAGTTAAAAATAATTCAGATGAAAAGAAAATTAACGGAATAGATAAAATTATTGCCGTTGCAAGTGGAAAAGGCGGGGTTGGTAAATCTACTACATCAATTAATCTTGCAATAAGTATTAAAAATTTAGGTTATAAAGTTGGCATATTAGATGCAGATATATACGGTCCTTCTCTTCCAAAATTAATAGGAAATTACGATAAACCTCAAAGTGATGGAAAACAATTAATACCAATAAAGGCTTTTGGGCTGCAAGTTATGTCTATAGGTTTTTTGGTTGCTGAAGAAAGCCCTACTATATGGCGTGGTCCAATGGTAATAAGTGCACTAACTCAATTACTTACTCAAGTTGCCTGGAAAGATTTAGACTATCTAATCATAGACCTTCCTCCTGGTACAGGTGACATTCAATTGTCTTTAAGTCAAAAAGCTAACTTGAACGGTTCAGTAATTGTTTCAACGCCCCAAGACTTGGCTTTAATAGATGCTCGCAAGGGCTTAAATATGTTTCGAAAAGTTGATGTGCCAGTTTTAGGAATCATTGAGAATATGAGTTACTTTATATGCCCTTCATGTAATGAGCAAACGGATATCTTTGGGCATGGTGGAGCTATGAAAGAAGCAGAAAAACTAGGGATTGATTTCTTGGGAAGTATTCCATTAGACACAGAAATAAGAAAAACAAGCGATGAAGGAAAACCAATAACAGAAATTAATAAAAGTTGTGAACAATCAATTCAATACCAAAAAATTGCTGAAAAAGTTTTGTCTAGAGTTAATACTCAGCAAAAAGCATCTCCAAAAATTATTTTTGAGTAATTTTTTTATAGGTTAAAAATTTATATTTTATCCCCTCGTTACTTTTCTTTATTTTTGATTCAAAAGTTACTTTCCATTTTATTGGATCAATTTTTGGAAATACGTATTTGCTGTCTGGGTACATATCTACTTCCGTCAAATATATATAGTCACAATAAACTAAGCCTAAATTATAAATATCCATTCCACCAAAAATAAATATTTCCTTCTTTAAACTACCATTGTTTTTAAGCCAATTTGTTCCAATGCTAATGCCCTCTTCAATTGAAGAAGCTTTAATTGCTCCATTTTTATGCCATTTTGGGTTTCGTGTTAAAACTATACTTGCCCTTCCAGGCAATGGCTTTCCTATACTATCCCAAGTTTTTCGTCCCATTATCAAAGGACAGCCCATAGTAATTTCTTTTAGTCTTCTGAAGTCTTCAGGTATCTTCCAAAAAAGTTGTTCACCATCTCCAATAACTCTATTTTTTGCAGACGCAACTATTGCACTAATTGTAATTTTTGACATTATTAAACTGCAACTTTTCCAGAAATATGCGGATGTGGATTATAATCTATTATCTCAAAATCATCATAAATGTAATTTTCAATGTTGTCTTTTTTATTAATTTTCAAAATAGGTAGATTTTTTAATTCTCTTTTAATTTGTAAATTTGCTTGTTCTTTATGATTGTCATACAAATGAGCGTCCCCAAGTGTAATGATGAATTCACTTGCTTCCAAACCACATGATTTCGCTATCATCTCCGTTAACAAGGAATATGATGCAATATTGAAGGGGACCCCAAGAAAAATATCAGCACTTCTCTGATAGAGTTGGCAAGATAGTTTGTTATCAGCTACATAAAATTGGAAAAGACAATGGCAAGGAGGCAAAGCCATTTTCTCAACATATTCAGGGTTCCATGCAGAAACAATCATTCTCCTTGAATTAGGATTATTCTTAATATCTTTAACTACATTTAGCAACTGATCAATCGAACCACCATCTCGAGTAGGCCATGAACGCCACTGACTTCCATATACTGGACCTAAGTCCCCATTTTCATCTGCCCATTCATCCCAAATGCTCACACCATTTTTATTTAAATATTCAATATTTGTATCACCTCTAATGAACCATAGAAGTTCATATGCAATTGACTTAAAATGAAGTTTTTTGGTAGTTAATAATGGGAACCCTTTAGACAGATCAAATCTCATTTGCCATCCAAAAATTGATCTCGTTCCTGTTCCTGTTCTGTCTTCTTTTTGAACACCATTTCTAATTACATTTTCGAGAAGGCTTATATATTGTTTCAAAAAAATTGCTCCATATATAATTATAAAGTTTATTAATCTGTTTATTATTGCAGTATACCAATAAAGTGAACTATATTAAAAGTGTTGTTTTACAACTATAGCGATAAACGTTTTGTGAAATAGGCATTACGGACCCGGGGGCGGTACCCGGCGCCTCCACCAAACTTTATGGGGGCGAAATAGGATCGACGTGTGTAATAAAGACTTAACTTTCTCTCGGCATTGTACCACCGTTATCGGGCTAAATTAATAGTTGCAAATGACAACTATGCTCCGGTCGCAGTTGCTGCCTAAGCAGTTACTTGACCACTTTTAAAGTCCAAATTGATTGAGCTCAATTTGGCGGGGTTTGGAATGCACCTGGCAACAGAAGCATTCTTCTATTATTTCAAAAAATATTGATTTAATAGAAGTATTAATTTTTAAAATATAATTAAATGGAGTTTTTATAATCCGTGTCAAAAGATAATAATCAACTTATAGATTATGATTCCCTGGTAGACAATGCACTCAGAGGAGTGGTTAAAACAGTTCTTAAATCATTAGAAAGCAAAGAAAATATTGGCGATCATCATTTCTTTATAACTTTTATTACTAACCACAAAAATGTTGATATACCTAAAACTTTCCATGAAAATCATCCTAATACAATGACAATTGTATTACAGCACCAATTCTGGGATCTTAAAGTTGAGGATGATAGTTTTTCTGTCACTTTATCATTTAATGGAAAACAGGAAAAACTTTCAATTGGATACAATGCCATAACTCAGTTCACTGATCCTTCAACAGATTTTGCTTTGCAATTTGCTTCCAATGAGAGTGCTCCTGCAAATGAAAAAGCTTCAAAAGATGAAACAACAAAGGATAAATCAAATTTATCAGAAACTACTGAAGATCAGACTAGAAATAAAACTAAGACTGAGAGCGAAAGCACTGGAGAAGTAATTTCTTTTGATAAATTTAAAAAGAAAAAATAAATATGCCCAAGTTTGTTTATAATTCACTTTTTCAATTTGGAAAAGATGACACTAAATATGACTTAGTATCAAAAGAAGGCGTTTCGGAAAGAAACTTTGATGATAAAAAATTACTTTTTATTGAACCTCAAGTCATTAGTCAATTAACCGAAAGAGCATTTGCTGATGTTTCACATTTATTAAGGTCATCTCATCTGAAACAACTCAGTTTGATTTTAAATGATAATGAAGCTTCTGAAAATGATAAGTTTGTTGCTTTAGAGATGATCAAAAATGCAAATATATCTTCAGCTGGAGTTTTGCCAATGTGCCAAGATACAGGCACAGCAATTGTTCTAGGTTACAAAGGTGAAAATATTTTTACTGGTGTGGATGACTCAAAATTAATTTCTCAAGGCATTTACGACACCTATCAAACAAAAAATTTAAGGTATAGCCAAGTTGCGCCTTTGAGTATGTTCGATGAAGTTAACACAAATAATAATCTTCCAGCACAAATTGAAATTTATTCCGCCACTGGAAATGAATACAAGTTTGCCTTTATTCAAAAAGGTGGTGGATCTGCAAATAAATCCTTTCTATACCAAAAAACGAAGTCTGTTCTTAATCCAGAATCTTTAAGATCTTTTCTATATGAGGCAATTATTAATATTGGAACATCAGCATGCCCACCATATCATTTAGCTATTGTTATTGGAGGCATGTCAGCTGAATTTAATATGAAAACTCTAAAGTTAGCTTCAATAAGATATCTAGATAAATTACCAAAAAAGGGTGATAAAACAGGTCGTGCCTGGAGAGACATTGAATGGGAAAGAATAGTTTTAGAAATGACTCAAAAAATGGGAATTGGTGCTCAATTTGGTGGTAAGTACTTCTGCCATGATGTGAGGGTTATTCGCCTACCTCGTCATGGGGCTTCTTGCCCTATAAGTGTTGGAGTTTCATGCTCAGCTGATAGGCAAGTTTTAGGTAAAATCAATAAGGACGGCGCCTTTATTGAAAGATTAGAAAAAAACCCAGCAAAATTTTTACCTAATGTAAAAACTTCAAATCTGAAAAATAATATAAGTATAAACCTTAACAACCCAATGAAAGAGATCCTAAATTCCCTGTCTAAACATCCAGTTAAAACAAAAGTCTCTCTTTCAGGTAAATTAATTGTTGCCAGAGACACTGCTCATGCCAAACTTCTGGAACGATTAAATTCAGGAGGTGGGTTACCTGATTATTTTAAAGAAAATGCAGTATACTATGCAGGCCCCGCAAAAACTCCAGAAGGATATGCTTCTGGATCCTTTGGCCCTACAACTGCTGGACGGATGGATAATTACGTTGAGCAATTTCAAAGAGAGGGCGGGTCAATGGTAATGCTTGCTAAAGGGAACAGATCGAAACAGGTTAGAGAGTCGTGTAAAAAATATGGAGGTTTTTATCTTGGAAGCATTGGTGGAGCTGCAGCAAAGCTTGCTTTAGATTCCATTAAAAAAATAAAAGTTTTAGAATTTCCTGAGTTAGGAATGGAAGCAGTATGGGAAATTGAAGTAGAAAAATTTCCAGCTTTTATAATCATTGATGATAAGGGAAATGATTTTTATAATATATAAAATATTTAATATTCATCAAATTCAACTGGATAGACATTTGGCCTTTTAACTAACTTGTTTTTATACATTACAACATCACCATTTATAATAGTAACGACTGGCCATCCTGTTAACCTTTTCCCTGTAAAGGGAGACCATGCGCAACGGCTCATAATATTTTTAGGATCTAATGATTTAGTAAGATTTAAATCTACAACAGTGAGTGAAGCTTTGTATCCTTCCTGAATTAAACCTCTACTTTTCATTTTATAAATTTCTGCTGGTCTTCTACAAAGCAAATCAACCAGTTTACTTAACTTCAGTTTTTTCTTTGATACTTCGTTTAACATTAATGGGAGCATAGTTTGTATCCCAGGCATACCGCTTGGACTATTTGGATAATCGTTATTTTTTTCCTCAAGCGTATGAGGCGCATGATCTGAACCGATAACATCTACTGTGCCGTTATAAATGCCATTCCATAATTCTTTTTGATGATATTTTGATCTAATTGGTGGGTTCATTTGAACTAAAGTACCATTTTCTTTATAGCAATCTGGACTTGATAAAGTCAAATGCTGTGGTGTGACTTCTACTGTAATTAATTGACTTTTACTTTTGAGAAGTTTCATCTCTGAAGCTGTAGAAATATGTAGTAGGTGAAGTGGCCTTTTGACTTTGTTGGCTATTTCCATAATGCATTTAGTTGCTAAGAGTGCAGACTTAGGGTCTCTTATCTTTGGATGATCAACAGGCTCATTTGAATTCTTGAAAAGATTATATCTTTCCTTGAGCCTGACTTCATCTTCGGCATGAACTGCAATTCTTTTTTGACCATTGCTTAAGATTTCAAAAAGGTTATTTGTATCTTGTACTAATAATTCACCTGTGCTTGAACCCATAAAAATTTTGATTCCTACACATCCTGGTAATTTTTCATATTCACTCAATTTCAAAATATTATTTGGGGTAGCTCCAATAAAAAAAGAGTAGTCACACCATGACACATTTTTTGCTTTTAAAAGCTTCCAATTAAGCTCTTTTTCTGACGTTGTTAGAGGATTGGTATTTGGCATTTCGCAAAATGCAGTTACCCCACCCATGACAGCTGCCTTGCTTGCGCATTCTATATCTTCTTTGTGTGTTAACCCAGGCTCTCTAAAATGAACTTGAGTATCAATAACACCTGGTAAAACAATCAGATTTTTACAATTAATTTTTTTTGTGGAAGATTCATTTTTCAAATCTCCAACTGAAATTATTTTGTCGTTTTTAATTCCGATATCAAAATTCTGAGGAAACTCATCAACCCCATTCATAATTTTGCCATCATGAAGTATAAGGTCGAATTTCATAGGAATAAATTTTATTTAATGAATTTCAACGAGTTTTGAAAGAAAAATAATATAATTTATTAACCTTGTCTTGCTTTAAAACGAGGGTTTCTTTTATTGATGACGTAAACACGGCCACGTCTTCTAACGAGCTGGCAATTTCTCTCTCGAGATTTAAGTGTTTTTAAAGAATTTGCGACTTTCATAATTCAATCTCTTTTTCGAAATAATAGTTTCTTATAGATAATTGGTCAAGGTAAAATTTATTTTTGACATTCAATACCAGTGCCTTGAAGGCCACAGTATCCATTTGGATTTTTTGCAAGATACTGCTGATGATATTCTTCAGCTAAAAAATAATCTTTATACTCATTTATCTCTGTAGTTATACAATTAAAGCCATTTTTAGTTAAACTTTGGTTGTAATTATCTTTAATTTGATTTGCTTCAACCTTTTGCTGCTCATTTTTATAAAGAATTATTGATCTGTATTGAGTGCCTCTATCGTTGCCCTGTCTCATTCCTTGTGTTGGGTTATGAGACTCAAAAAACAACTTAAGTAAATCACTGTAATTACAATTTTGCTTATCAAAAACAACTTGTACGACTTCTGCGTGACCCGTTTTGCCCGAACAGACTTCCTCATAAGTTGGATTAGGAGTAAATCCGCCAGCATAGCCTACTGATGTTACGTACACACCTTTTAAATTCCAAAAAATTCTTTCAGCCCCCCAAAAGCAACCCATGCCAAGAATACAAAAATCATAATCCTCCCAAGGACCATTCAAGGATCGTCCATTTATATAATGTTTTTGATTTAAAGATATTGGTTCCTGCCTCCCTTTGAGAGCATCAGTAGAATTAATTAAAGTAGATTCTTCAAAAAAGTTAAACATATGTGAGCCTCATTAAACTTTATTATTATTAAAATACTCTGAAATAATTACACCTAAAAGTATCAATGTACATCCAATCAATGAATTTGTTTTAAGTATTTGCCCAAGTATAATAAATGCCGCAATTGAAGCAAATACACTTTCCATTGATAAAAGAATAGCAACATTCGTTGGCGGTAAATGCTTTTGCGCAATTGTTTGCAAAGTAAAACCTAAACCAATGGATAATATACCAGTATAGATTAATTCGAAAGCACCATTCTTTACATCTATAAAATTAGGATTTTCTATTAAAAAAGCAAGCACCACACCTATCAGTCCAGCAAAAAAAATATGAAAAGCCGCTGTAAGTACAGGCTCTATATTTAATTCAGATGCTTTAAATATTAAAATTATATGGAAAGACCAAAAAAAGGCTCCAATTATTGAAAGCAAATCCCCGTAACTACCAAACTCTAATTCATTTTTTGATAGAAACCATACACCAGTTATACATAAAACAGAGGCAAAAATTATATACTTTGATACTGGCTTCTTTAAAATTACAAAATAAATAAATGGTACGATAGGAACATAAAGTGCAGTTAAAAATGCTACATTGGCGACATTTGTATAAATCAATGCTATTTGTTGAAACAATGCACCTATTAAAAGTGCAAAACTCATTAAAAATAATATTCTTATTTTTCTAAAATTTAGACTTTTATTATTAAAATAAAAATATGTAAATGGTAATAAAACAAGCCCGCCCAATAGCAGTCTAAATCCTGTAAATGTTACCGGGCCCATAGACTTCATGCCTGTAGTTTGAGCGACAAAAGCAGTACCCCATATAAAAGCTACCATCAACAGTAGTAAAGTCGATAAACTAATTTTCATTTAATTATTTATGATTAGCTAACCATTTTTCGGCATCCAACGCCGCCATACAGCCCATACCAGCCGCGGTCACAGCTTGTCTGTAAATTTTATCTACACAATCTCCTGCAGCAAATATGCCTGGAACTGAAGTAGCAGTCTCACCTGACTTTGTAATAATGTAATTGTCTTGATCTAAATCTATTTTGTTTTTGAAAACTAATGTTGATGGATCATGTCCAATAGCTATAAATATCCCATCAATCTTTATTGTTGTTTCTGATCCATCTTTAGTTGAAATTAGTTTAAGAGAATTAACACCAAAATCATCACCTAAAATTTCATCAACTTTGTTATTCCATAAAATATTAATATTTTTTTTATCAAACAGTCTATTCTGAAGAATTTTTTCAGCTCTTAACTCATCTCTTCTGTGTATCAAGGTAACATTTTGACATAAGTTTGATAAATACAAAGCTTCCTCTACAGCAGTATTCCCTCCACCAATTACTGCAACATTTTTGTTTTTGAAGAAAAAGCCATCACAAGTTGCGCATGCTGAAACACCTTTTCCATTATATTTTTCCTCACTTTCAATTCCTAACCATCTTGCTTGTGCGCCAGTTGCAATGATGATTGTTTCAGCTTGTATTTCTTTTCCTGAATCTGTTTTTACTTTGAAGGGCCACACATCTTTATCAAGATCAACGATTAGATCATATTCAATTCTAGCGCCTACGTTTTCTGCTTGTTTCTGCATTTGTTCCATTAACCACGGGCCTTGAACAACATCTTGAAAACCTGGGTAATTTTCTACATCAGTAGTTATAGTTAATTGGCCACCAGGTTGAATGCCTGTTAAAACCAAAGGGCTAAATCCTGCTCTCGCTGCATAAATTGCTGCAGTTAGCCCAGCAGATCCTGAACCAACAATTAGAATATTTTCAATATTTGTACTCATAATGATAATTAAATATTAAATAATATTAATATTTTTAACCTTCTTAATCTATAATGCACCATAAACAGCACTGAAAACTAATAAAAACATAATTTCTGATATCTGTTCATTAGCACCCAAGATATTTCCTGATACACCACCAATTTTTTTATTGCAATAGGCCATAAAACAATAAGTTTGAATTACACATAAAGTATATCCTGAGATAGCGACCCAAAAGGGAGAAAAAATTATTGCAATCAAGAATGACAGCCCAAGAGATGACCATAGTATATTACCTTCTGTTTCATTAGCCCCATCATCTTCATCTGCTCTCAAGATAGAGTTTGAAATAGATCTTAGAAAAACAATCATCGACCTGCCAATCGTTCCAGATACAATTAAAGCTGCAAAAACATACCAGAAGTTTTCAATGCCCAATGATGTTAAAGCTGTAATTTTAATTGTGATTAGAATAATTAAAGACAAAGAACTGTAAGTTCCTATATTTGAGCTTTTCATCAATTCAATTATTTCGTCTTTATCTTTTCCTTCAAAAAAAGCTCGAAATGTATTTGCAAGTCCTTCTTCATGAAGTCCACCTGTAATAAAAATACCAGCAAAAACAGCTAAGGAAACTGAAACAATTATTGGTAGGCTTAATAAATAAAAAAACAAAAAAACTATTCCAGATATCAGCCCTAAAATAAAGCCAGCTATTGGGAAAGCCCAAAATGAACGATTAAATTCGGGGGGATCATCACTTATTTTTTCCCAAGGCACTGGTATTTTTGATAATACCATTACAGCAGACAAAACATCTTTCAGTAAATCAAATATATCTAGCTTTTCATTTTTCATTTATTGCTCTTTTGAACATAAAGAATTTATAATCTTAAAATTATTTAATTATAGCAATAAAAACTATAAAATAAAATTTTGGTATTAATAAAGTCTAATTTGTCTGGCATTCAAAAATTTTCTGTCTTCTTTTTGATGGCTAACAATTATTAATGTTAGGTTATATTTTAAGGCAGTTTTTTTTATAACTTCAAGTGTTTCAAAACGTGTTCTTTCATCTAAAGAGCTTACAGGCTCATCTAGCAAGAGGATAGGTTTGTTTGCCAAAAGAGCCCTTACAATTGAAACTCTTGCCTGCTGGCCACCGGATATTTCACCGGGGAACCTACTTTGTAAATTACCTATGCCCATTTCAAGAAAATAATTATTGATTTGTTCAACTCTGCTATTAGAAATTTTCCCATCAGATGACGAAGCTAAAGATACATTTTGAAAGCATGATAAGTGCTCAAAAAGATTATCAGTTTGAAATATTGTTGAAACTGGTCTTTCAACAGGATCAAGAGAGTCAATTCTTTCTTTATGCCAATAGATTTCTCCCTTTTCAGGTTGTAAAAATCCAGCAATCAAATTGACAAGTGTTGTTTTGCCAATGCCACTTGGACCCTCTAAAGTTACTATTTCACCCTCTTTTACGGAAAAATTAAATTGAAATTTTTCTTTTGTTGGCCAACTGAATTCAAGATTTTCAATTATTAACATATTTGCTACCTAGCATTTTTGAAAAAAATATAAAAAACAAATAACAAATAATAATTAGTAAGCACGAAACAGAAGCTGCCTCATTAATTCTGTATGTCGACATATATTGAAAAATTAGCCATGGGATAGTTTGAAAATTTTGACTTCCAAATAACGCAATAACACTCAAATCTCCCAGAGACAAACATGCGCATAGGCCGAGAGATAACCCAAAAACATTTTTCATAGCAGGGAAATCGATAATAATAAATCTATTCCACCCCCTTAAACCTAGTGAAGAACATAATTTATCGTGCTTTCTTCTCAGATAAATGGAGTGAGATTGAATTATATTTACACTAAAAGGCAAACAAAGCATTACATTTGAAAAAATCAGTATCAAAATAGGAAAATAATTGTAACTCACAAAACCTTTTAACAATATAAATAGTCCAGTACCTAAAACTATTGCAGGAACTGCAAGGTAAAGCATAATACTCAAATTAATAAATTTTTTCATTAAAATATCTTTAAATGTATTGTCGTATTTCATAACAATGTTTGCCCTTGTTTCTGATATAAACCAAGAAATAGAAACAGTAATGAAGGACGAAATTATAGCTATTAAAATACTGTTTAAAAAAACAATATAGGTATTTTGATTTTTCAATATTTCAAAAATTTTTAAACTTAAACCAGAAACCACCAATGCAATTAAAGGTAGTATAATTATTAAAAAATAAGCTAACAGTATTATAAATTTTTGAATATTATTTTTAAAAGTGTTTTTTTTGTATAAATTATAACTCAAATAATTTGTTTTAATTTGTAAATTTGAAATTTTATTACTGCTAAAAAGATCTAGAAATAAAATTACTATTAAACAAATAAATAGTTGAAATGAAGCTAGAACAGCAGCTGACTTAAGATCAAAGTCATACCTTACAGCTGTGTAAATGGCTACTTCAAGTGTAGTAGCAGATGGACCGCCTCCTAACATTAAAATTAGTGAAAATGAAGTAAAGCATTGTAAAAAGACAACACCACATAGCAAAGGAAGTGTTTCTTTTATAAATGGCCATTCTATTAGCTTAAAAAATCTTATTCCAGTAATATTAAACTGCTTTGCATTTTTTAAATAATTTACGGGAATTATTTGAAAACAATTGTAGAAGACTCTCAAAAACAATGGAGCATTAAAAAATACATGCGCTAGTAAAATACCAAATATTCCGTAAAGCGTTAGTTCGTTTTTATTTAAATTAAGTGTAAGTCTAATTAGATGTAATACACCATCCCCACCCCATACTTTTATTAATCCTATGCAAGCTACAACTGTAGGAAGAACAAAAGCAATAGAAGTTAGAGAAATAACAATTTTTTTAAATAAAACTGATTTTATATCAAAAAGAATTTTTGCACCTAAAAATCCTAATAATAGAGACAAAAAAACAGAAAAGAATGATTGAACAAAAGTGAACTTTATAATTTCAAAAATATCTTCATTTGTTAAAAACGCATCCTCACTTTTAAAACCAGAATTTAAAAGGGAAAAAATTGATAGCCCAATAATTGAAATTAAAAATATAGAAACAAATAAACTTAGTCTGTTTATAAAATTTGTTTTATATTTGAAGGTTATTTCATTGAAGCTCTTCGCCACTCGCTAATCCATTTTTTTCTATTTTTCTCGATGAGACTAGAATCCATTAGTAAAACCTTTTCTGGTTTTGGAATGTTTTCAAAAGTTTCTGGCACTTTAATATCAGTCACAGGAAACATCCAATTAGTTGTAGGAATTACAGATTGAAAATTTTCACTAAGAATGAAGTTCATAAAGTCTCTTGAAAGTTTATTTTTT
>ENA-OSEY01000855-OSEY01000855.1-marine-metagenome-genome-assembly--contig:-NODE-855-length-21475-cov-9.946350_pt1 | contig 21475 bp, 18 predicted proteins | sample MGYA00248465_ERZ534230 | MGnify/ENA primary metagenome ERZ534230 (study PRJEB26409, sample SAMN06344110) | marine metagenome | isolation source: Sea water from surface | place: Atlantic Ocean:Southern...
TACGCGAGCTGGGTTTAGAACGTCGTGAGACAGTTCGGTCCCTATCTGCTGTGGGCGTTGGAGATTTGAAGGAAGCTTCTTCTAGTACGAGAGGACCGAAGTGGACGAACCTCTGGTGGTCCGGTTGTTGCGCCAGCAGCATTGCCGGGTAGCTATGTTCGGAAGGGATAACCGCTGAAAGCATATAAGCGGGAAGCCCCTCCTAAGATGAGATCTCCCTTGAGAGCCGTTGAAGACTACAACGTTGATAGGCTAGATGTGTAAGTCCTGTAAGGGATTCAGCTTACTAGTACTAATTGCTCGATCGGCTTGAATAAACCTCAAAGTAAATTCTTATTATAGTTTCGCAAACACAGTTGCCCGATAACAATAGTCCACTGGTACCACCTAATTCCATCTCGAACTTAGCAGTGAAACGGTGAGGCGCCGATGGTAGTGCGTAAGCGCGAGAGTAGGTATTATCGGGCTTTTTTTTTGTTCTTTTTTCTTCAATTATTTTCAATTAATATAAAAAGATGGTCAGACATCTTTTTAAAAGTTTTATCTTTGTTTTATCGATTATTTTTTTAAGTGCCTGCGGCGGCGGAGGTGGCGGTGGAGACTCAACTCCAGTTACGGCACCAACTCCAGCACCAACACCGGCACCAACTCCAGCACCAACACCGGCACCAACACCAGCACCAACACCTGAACCTGGTCCAACGCAATTAGACTTGGATGGTGGATTTGCCTATACCATGGGCGATGGAAAATATACACAATCCTTAATCATAAGTAGAGAAGGAGAAATTTTAGGGTCAGATTTCAGAGGGATTACAGATAATGAAATTGCAAATTTACCCTCCAATGTCAGAACGCTCGGAACATTATTCATTACCAGAGATGAAGACGACTTTGTCACATCTCAATCAGTTGGCAAGTCAGTTACAAGTTTGCTAGTAGGAATAGCCATAGAAAATGGTTTAATAAATAACATCGATCAACCTGCAAGTGATTTCATCACGGAATGGCAAAACGATGGTAGATCTACGATAAGAATCAGAGATTTGCTGAATATGAGATCAGGTTTGGAATCTTTTGGTGGATCGAGTATTTTGGATTTAATCTCACTCGAAGATTCCACAACAACCTGTATCAATCGTCAACTTCGTGGTGAAAACAGTTTTGCTTATCTCAATTGTGATACCCAAGTCTTAGGTGAAATAATTGAAAGAGCTTCGGGCACAGACCTAAAAACCTTTGCAGACGAAAACTTTTTTTTATCATTGGGCGTGCAAGCATACTGGTGGCAAGATCCGACGGGAAATTATATAAGTTATGCTGGAGTCGATCTTAAGCCAGATGAATACCTCAGATTGGGACAATTGTTTCTCGATCCCAATCAAAACATAGTGCCATCTGATTATTTAAATCAAATATACTCTGGGTATGGAACTCCGGAAGCCAGTGATTCTTATAGTTTAGGATTCTGGTACTTTTATGATCATTTTCAAATGAGAGGTCTCGATGGCCAAATAGTTGCTATTAATTTTGATGATGAAATAGTCATAGCGAGAAACAGCTTATATTTAGCACCATCAGGTGAGAGGGTTGTTGATTTAGATCAAACAATTCCAATTGCACCAGTAACATTACCAGAAGCAGTTGGAGGTTCTGGTGTTTGGGATTTTTCAGATTTTCTTGATGTGCTCTATATAAGTGATGAATAGTTTCTAAAAATTCTATAAGATGAGTCCTATGGGGTTTTTTCTTAAAAAAATAATTGTTTTTATTTGTGTCGCTGTGCTTACAGCTTGTGGCGGAGGTGGAGGTGGAGGATCCTCACCCGCACCAATTCCGACACCGGTACCAACTCCAGCACCGACACCAGCCCCAACCCCGGCACCGACACCGGCACCAACTCCAGCACCGACACCAGCCCCAACTCCGGCACCAACCCCGGCACCGACACCGACACCAACTCCAGCACCGACACCCGCACCTCCTGATGGCGATGTTATAAACTACAGTAAATTAAATGTATGTTGGCAGGGCGAGTGTAATGATATTCTGCAAGCAGAAAATTTGTTTGAAGGTTCCACTGCCGGTGGCGAAGTAAAGCCTGGAAAATTCACAATATACAGTAATGTTTTGGATGAAGGAGCAAACTCCCATACTTATCAAGGAGATTTATGGCCTTATGCCATAATGCCTGATTTAAGAAATGAGTTCTCATGTGATTGGGAAGGATGCGGTGATGATTTAGATCAAAACATTTGGGTATTTACTGTAAATGATATTCGTTATGTTGCATTTGATCCTACACCAGATGGGGATGCGTCTGATGCTCTTTTTGTTTATCAATACACTAACGATGAAACCGAAAGTGATGCTAATGGTATTGATCAGGAAAACTGGATTACTTGGAAATATAATGGCGAACCATGGCTTATTGATCAAACTCCAACACCAGAGCCAACACCGGGGCCGTCTCCAGAGCCAACACCAGCACCATCACCAGAGCCAACACCAGCACCATCACCAGAGCCAACACCAGCACCAGGTTCTGTACCAGATTCTGATACAGACCCTCTCTTTGATTATCAATGGCAAATTAAAAATACGGGTCAAAATAACTTTGCAACCAACCCAGGAACACCTGATGTTGATCTGAATCTTCGACAGGCTTGGGTTGATGGATATACTGGACAAGATGTCGTTGTGGCAATAGTTGACGAAGGTCTTGAAATTCTACATGAAGACCTTGCAGATAATGTGCTTGCAGATCAATCTTATAATTTCCTAGATAATACGAATGATCCAACTTTAGATCCTGCCTTGGATAATGAGGGTGATCACGGTACTTCAGTAGCAGGTATAATTGGCATGAAAGCATACAATAATGTTGGTGGCGTCGGTATAGCATATGACGCATCTCTAGTAGGTTACAACTATCTTGAAGCTCAATCTTCAACAAACTTCTCTAGATCATTTGGCGGAGATCTATCCGACGTTGCAGATGTTTTTAATGGTAGTTTTGGAACCAGTTATAGTAGCGGTGAAACAACCTATAATTTTCCATCAATAAGTACTTTTAGACAAAATATCTATAGAGGCGGGGTATTAAACGGTAAAGTTTATGTGAGATCAGCAGGTAACGATTTTTATGATAATGGCCCTTGTGGTGGAGCACCTGATCGTGAATCTCAAGTGTTATCTTGTACCGGAGTGGAAATCGATGATACCAAAAACTTTGAAGAAGTTATTACTGTTGCCTCCTTAAATGCTGATGGCATTAAAAGTTCATATTCAACACCAGGGTCAACTATTTGGGTTTCAGGTTTTGGTGGTGAGTATGGTATTAATGACGATATTTCCAATGCAGCCTCTTACTACGATAGAGGCCCAGCGATTATGACAACCGATCAGTCAGGATGTGAAAACGGCTATGCAGGTCAAAACGGCAATCGAAGAAATAGATTTAATCTGCCACCAACTCAATTCAATCCAAACGCAGAAAATGCAGAATGTAATTACACCAGTTCATTCAATGGCACCTCTGCTGCAGCTCCAACTGTTGCCGGAGTTGTGGCTTTAATGTTGAGTGCTAACAATGAACTAGATTATAGAGGAATTAAACACATCTTAGCTGGCACATCCCAGGTTGTTGATGCTGATAGAAGGGTTACGCTCGGGGGTGTTGATCTCCATAGTTGGGTAACAAATGCTGCAGGATTTAATTTTCATAATTGGTATGGTTTTGGAAAAGTAGATGCCGATCTTGCTGTAGCAGCTGCAGCAATTTTCGATCAAGCTTTATTGGGCACACAGTCCTATCAAGAAAGATTAGCAGAATTCACAACTCCAGTTCAAATACCAAATGCTGAAGGTAGGTCTGCCTCCATAAACCTGACTGCAGGAGCTGGCACACTTGGCATCGTTGAATTCATCAGGTTGAAAATCAAATTCAGTGCTTCCCAAGCAGTGGCTCTAAATGATATTGGTATAACACTTACTTCTCCTTCGGGGACTACACATAGCGTCCTTCAGCCATTCACTAATGTTTCTGGTCAACCGAGCTTTTATTGGGCAATAGGTGTGGCTGGTTTTTACGGTGAAACTATTGAGGGAGATTGGGAGGTAACGGTCTTTGATTACAGCGATGATGCAATTAGCCCAGGCACATGGGATGGATTCGAATTAGAGGTACATTACAGGTAAAATGAAAATAATGAGAATAATACTTTTAGTAATAGCCATAGTGGTTTTGAATGTTATCTTTGCTGATAGATATTTGATACCAACGAAACAAATACCCGCTGATCAGATTGTCTACTCTGATAAAAGTCCAGAGTTATCGAATGAGATAGTCTTGCTTGGTTCAAGGGTTTTTTTGGATGAGGGGAATCAAATGGTAAATGAAGGCTTTCAAAGAGTTGGTAAATACAAAGTCGCGGTGAATGGAGAAAGATATATTTCTTATGCTCCTCAAAACTTAACTTCTTTTAAAGCGGTTGAGATGCCAAATGGCACTTATGAATTAACAGATTTAAATATCCTTATTCAGTATGAGGATGCAGCCTTATTAAGTATGATCAAATCTGATTATGGCCTGACAGAGCTAGAAATTTTTCCCTCAATCAAAACAGCAGTCTACTCTGTTTTGAACACGCAACAAATCAATGAAACTGTAACCGCACTTAGTAATGATCCTAGAGTGGTAAATGTTTCGTTTAATCTTGTTGAGATGACAGAAGTCGCTGAATAAATTAAAACTGATCTAGTCTAAATGTTTTATAATTTATCAATGATGAAAAAATTACCTTATATTTTATTATTGCTCTTACTTGCTGGTTGTGCACCAGAATCCGATTTTGAAAAATATAAAGAACATGTAAAAACACTTGCTTCAGATGAATTTGAAGGCAGAAAACCTGGCACTCTTGGCGGAGAAAAAACTAAAAACTATATTGCAAACCACTTCGAATCTTTAGGGCTAAGCTCTTTTGGTGGATCTTATCTGATGCCGGTAAATCTGACTGGTATAAATCTAATTGTTGATGAGTCCTATTTTAATCTTTCAGTAAACGGACAAAAGCTAGATCTAGATTACAGAACAGACTTTGTTTATGGGACTACTAGACAAACAAAAGAAGTAGCCTTTGAAGATAGTGATTTAGTGTTCGTAGGCTACGGAGTGAATGCTCCTGAGTATGAGTGGAATGATTATAAGGTTGATGTGAAAGGTAAGACAGTTGTCATGTTGATAAATGATCCTGGCTTTGAGCTTAAAGGTACTGAATTTAACGGCAAAGCTATGACTTACTATGGGAGATGGACCTATAAATTTGAAGAAGCTGCAAGACAAGGTGCAGCTGGTGTTTTAATTATTCATGAAACTGCACCCGCCTCCTACCCTTGGGGTGTTGTTGAAAATGGTTGGTCCGGTGAGCAATTGAATCTCACTTTTGCAGATCAAAATTTGAATAGATCAGCGCTCGAAGGTTGGATTACACTCGATGTAGCTGAGCAATTATTTACTGAGATGGGTACAAGCTACGCTCAGATGAAAAATTTAGCTTTATCTAAGGACTTTCAACCTGTGGCGATGGAAGGAATGAAATTAAGCTCTAAAATGGTTAACTCAATTCGGACTTCAGACTCGCATAATGTGGTTGGATATGTGGAAGGTTCTGAAGCACCTGAAGAGTTTGTTTTAATCATGGGCCATTGGGACCATATGGGTGTTGATAGCAGTCTTGAAGGCGACCAAATTTACAATGGTGCAGTTGATAATGCTACAGGGACAGCGGCAGTTATGCATATGGCAGAAACATTTGCAAAAAGAAAGCCCAAAAGATCAGTAGCATTTATAGGCCTTACAGCTGAAGAGTCAGGTTTATTGGGTTCAGCCTACCTCGTTGAGAATGCTCCTTTTGAGTATCGTAATGTTATTGGTGGTTTAAATTTAGATGCATTTCCAGCAATCGGCAAATCAAAAGATATCACTATCATCGGTTACGGTGCCTCTGAATTAGAGGCTATTTTAGATAAACATGCTTCTGTACAAGGCAAATATTTAGCGCCAGACAAATCTCCAGAAGCTGGATATTTTTACAGATCAGATCATATAAATTTTGCAAAAAAAGGTATTCCCATGATCTATGCTGACCCAGGGATAGATCTTGTAAATGGTGGGAGAGAAAAAGGAACAGAATTGGCAAAAAATTATACCGCTAACGATTATCATAAACCTACAGATGAGGTAAGAGATGATTGGGATTGGGATGGCATTGAACAAGATATGGATATCTTTACTAATTTCATTGATGACTTAGCTAACTCAGGAGATTATCCGAACTGGTATATAAAGAGTGAATTTAGAGCGTTGAGAGATGCCTCAAGAAATGAATAGGGGCAACAATTAATATCACTGATAAATCACACGCAGCATTTTTAAAATGGCGCAAATTGCCGGCTCCAACTCGTGGAGAGTACATAAGAAAGTTTGGTGAAGCGTTAAGGACCCAAAAACTTGAAGTTTCTAAACAAATTACTAAAGAGGCTAAAAAAATTATTTCTGAAGGCGAAGGAGAAACCCAAGAGGTTATCGATATGTGCGATTTTGCTACTGGCCTTAGCAGACAACTTTATGGTTTAACAATGCCCAGTGAGCGACCTAATCATCGTCTCCAAGAAATCTGGCAGCCTTTGGGAGTAGTTGGTTGTGTAACAGCTTTTAATTTTCCTGTTGCAGTATTTGGTTGGAATTTTTGCTTAGCAGCTGTTTGTGGGAATAGTATTATTTGGAAACCAAGCCCACATGCTGAGGGTTGCGCTGATCTGATCAAAAAAATCTGGGATGCAGTAGCAGAAGAACACAAGGATCTAGTTTTAATTAAAAAAGGAGGCAATGAGGCAGCTATAGAACTTGCTGAAGATGAAGGCATAGCACTTTTTTCAGCAACAGGCAGTTGTGATATGGGAAAAGCATTGGCACCCAAAGTAGCTAAGAGGCTGGGTCGTTCTTTATTAGAGTTAGGCGGTAATAATGCAGCAATAGTTTGTAAGTCTGCTGACATTGATCTCACTGTAAAAGGGATTACCTTTGCTGCAGCTGGGACAACTGGTCAAAGATGCACAACATTAAGAAGATTATTTGTACATAGTGACATTCATGAGGTTGTTTTAACTAAATTAAAAAAAGCATTTAAAGCACTTAAAATAGGTGATCCAATGGATAGGTCTACACAAGTTGGACCATTGATTTCTGAGCAAAGTTTTAACCAAATGCAGGAGAAACTAGTGTCATGTAAATCAAAAGGCTTAGCGGTAACTGGTGGAGAAAGAATTGATCATGCGAAAGAATTTTATGTGACTCCAGCAATTGTTGAAACAAATAAACATATTGAGGAAATGTATGAAGAAACTTTTGCTCCCATCTTATATGTCATGCCTTTTACTGACCTAAAAGAAGCAGTAAGTCTGCAAAATTCAGTGAGGCAAGGCTTAAGTAGTTCTATATTTACAAATGATGTCAGAGAATCAGAATTTTTCTTAGGGCCTGAAGGTTCAGATTGTGGAATCGCTAATGTCAATATTGGCACAAGTGGCGCTGAAATTGGCGGAGCCTTCGGCGGAGAGAAAGATACTGGTGGTGGTCGAGAATCAGGATCGGATTCTTGGAAAGCTTATATGCGAAGAACCACAGCAACGATAAACTATGGGGAGGAGTTACCGCTTGCCCAAGGAGTTGAATTCGACTGATTTTAAAATCTCGACATCTAAATCTTCTCTCTCTTTTATTACTTTTCTCTTGTAATAATTCATCCAACTTAACGCAACAAAATGAAATATTTCAACCAATACAAGAAGAAGAAAACAGTTTATATGTAACAAACCAATGGGAACTCAGTTCGCCTGCAGAGGAAAATTTTGATGAAATTTTACTTCAGGAAGCATTTGATGAAGGCATGATCGATGGTAGTTTTTCACAATCTGCATTAGTGATTAGAAATGAAAGAATCGTTCATGAGGAATATAGAGGAATTACCGCACAGGAAAAACAAACATTAATCGATAACAATGTGCCCGAACAGCTCTACAATAATTTTGATTACAGAGATAGATTCAGTTTGGCAAGTTCTTGGTCTGTCGCTAAATCATTTGTGAGTGTTTTAATAGGAATAGCCATAGATGAAGGTTATATCGACTCCATAGATGAAGTTGCATCCAATTATATTTATGAATGGGAAAATGATAACAGGGCATCTATTTCTATAAGGGAATTACTCAATATGAGAAGTGGTTTAGTCCCGTTATGTAGAGATCGTGAAAACCCTGATAATAGAGACCCAGTAATTTGCCAATCTTATGCTGGTAGCGGTGGTGATTTGTTGCCGTTTGCAGATATAACTACCATATGTATCGACAGAGGCATGGCTGAGAATGGAGTTATACAACCATGGTTTTCAGATGATATTACCTGGGAAGAAAGTTATTTCTTATATATAAATTGTGATACTCAAGTTTTAGGAGAAATTCTAGAGAGAGCTATCGGAAACGATCTGGAAACATATGCAGAAATAAAATTATTCAGCAAAATAGGCATTGATAACTACTGGTGGAGCGATCAAACTAGCAATCATACTGCTTATTGTTGTTTAGACGCAGTGCCTAGAGATTTTGCAAAATTTGGTCAGTTAATCCTTAATTATGGTTCATGGGGAAGGGAGCAAGTTGTTTCAGAATCTTACATAAGAGAAATTAGGTCAATATATCCAAATTATGTAGTGAATGAAAGAGACGCCACATGGGCATATGGTATGCAATTTTGGACATTTGGATTTCCGCGCACGCAAGAAGATGGCACTGAGTTTCCTACATATCCAATTTATTCAGCGATTGGATACGATGGGCAATACATTATTATCGATTTTGAAAAAAACATGATTGTAATAAGAAATAGTCTTTACCATCCATATATCACCACTGGAGAAAGAGCAGTAAGTGTTGAGGGTGATTTATTTACAGAAGTGAATTTTCCCAATACTTTGCCAAATACTATGGGTATAGATATTTACTTTGACAGCCAAGAATTTTTATATAAGGTACATAAATCTATAATAGAGTGATAAAAGTATGTTTACTGTTGGAATCACAGGAGGAATTGCTACTGGCAAGAGTTTGGCGACCGATTTCTTTAGTGCCAAAGATATCGATATCATTGATGCCGACAAAATTTCTCGCAGTTTGCAAGAACCTGGTGAAGCAGGTTATGAGGCAATTGTAAAAAAATTCGGTACCGCAGTGTTATCAAAAGATCAAACTATTATTAGATCAGAACTTAGAACTTTAGCCTTTAGCAACAAGGACACTAAAAAGTGGCTGGAAGATCTTATGCATCCAATGATCGCTCAGAAAGTTCTGAATGGTTTTGAGCAAGCAAAGTCCAAATGGGCTGTTTACAGTGCACCTTTATGGAGTGAGAAGAATAAATTTAATCGAGTAATGGTTATTGATGCTCCAAGGAGCCAGCAGATTGAAAGGATCATTAAAAGAGATAACAGTTCTGTAGAATTAGCCGGCCAAATTGTCGATCAACAATTACTTAGACATCAGAGAGCAGGCTTTGCCAACGATTTTTTAATGAACGACTCAAGTATAGAAAGTTTTGAACGCAAATTAGATTTTTATTTTAACCTTTACAACAAATTAGCAGATGACTAGAAAAGTAAACTTGACATGCCCAGGCTGCAAAAAGATCGTTGAAATCGATTCAAAATTCAAACCCTTTTGCTCAAAAGCTTGTAAAAGCATAGATTTTTTACGATGGGCTAATGAAGAGGTTTCAGTTGAAACTTTTGAAGATGAAGCAAATGATTAAGAAGACTTATTTTGCTCTCTTAGTTTTTTGTGCTCCTCAAATTCTTTAGAACTCATAGTTTGGATTTTTATGTTGAATAATATTTTGACGATGTCATCTTTAAATGCCTCAATCATCGCATCAAATAAGTAGAAGGATTCTTTTTTGAATTCGTTAATAGGATTTCTCTGAGCGTATGCTCTTAACCCTATATTTCCTCTCAAAGAATCAATGTTTTGTAGATGTCTTTTCCAGGCTGCATCCATGACTTGAATTGAAATTTGTCTTTCCAGTTCAGCCTTTCTTTCTTTAAGAGGGCCAAATTTTTCAAAGTAAAATTTTTGATAAAAATCGTTCATGTAATCCATCACTTTGCCAAAATTTAAACCATCTTTTTCAAGCAGATTAAAATCAGGACTGACACCCAATGATTGAGTTAGGGCCTTGTCTAAATTATCAAATTTCCAATTCGAATTTTGATCCTCAGGTAAGAGTTTGTCAGCGGTTTTTTCAAGGAGATTATCTAAATACTCAAAAAGTAAGGTCTCAGAGTCGTTTTCTTCTAGAAAATAATTTCTTAATTTGTAGATTGTTAATCTTTGATCGTTTGAGACATCATCGTACTCGAGGATTTGTTTTCTAATTTCAAAGTTTCTGTTCTCAATCTTTTTCTGAGCATTTGCTATAGCATTATTTAACAGTGGATGCTCGATGCTACTATCGTCCATACCGTCACTAAGTCTGGAAAAAAGCTGTTTTCTATTATCGTCTATGAAAAGTCTTAAGACATTGTCATCAAGTGACAAAAAGAACTTCGAGAAGCCAGGATCTCCTTGCCGGCCAGACCTTCCTCTAAGTTGATTATCGATCCTTCTAGATTCATGTCGTTCTGTACCAATTACGTGTAAACCGCCGGCCTCAATTACTTGTTTATGCTTGTCTGCCCAGTCTTTATCATTTTCTTCTTGTTTGCCACCCAATACTATATCAGTTCCACGTCCAGCCATATTTGTTGCTATTGTGATGGCACCTGGTCGCCCAGCTTCTGCGATAATCATTGCTTCTTTTTCATGGAACTTTGCATTTAGAACTTGATGTCTGATACCTTCTTTTTTTAATCTATTGGAAAGTTTTTCTGAACTTTCTATAGAGGCTGTTCCAACTAAGATAGGAGCTGTTTTCTCGTGAATTTCTTTAATTTCTTTAACCAGCGCATTAAATTTGTCTTCTTCATTCACGTAAACTACATCATTCATATCATTACGAATCATTTCCTGATTTGTCGGCAACACCACAACATCCATCCCATAAATTTCTTTAAATTCAGCTGCTTCAGTATCAGCAGTTCCGGTCATGCCTGAGATCTTATCGAAGAGCCTGAAGAAATTTTGGTAGGTTGTTGAAGCTAGGGTTTGAGTTTCTTGTTGAATAGGAACACGCTCTTTACATTCCAAAGCTTGCATCACACCTTCAGAAACCCTTCTGCCTGGAAGTTTTCGCCCAGTATTGTCATCGATTAGAACTACCTTGTTGTTTTCAACCATGTAATGCACATTTTTTTCGAATAATAAGTTTGCCTTTAGAGTTGCTTGTATGTATTTCAAATATTTCAAATTATTTGTTGTGTAGAGGCTTTCGTCAGGTTTAATTAAATTTCTATTGACGAGAAAATTTTCCACTTTTTCGAAACCATTGTCTGTCAATTCAACCGACCTCAACTTCTCATCGATCATAAAATCACCTACTTCATCCTCTCTCAGTGGTTCTTCCTCTGTCCCTTCTCTCATTTGTCTATTTAAGTTTGGTAACAGCTTCAAGAAAACTGGATATGCAGAAGCGTCGTCATCCGTTGCTCCTGAAATGATTAGAGGAGTTCTGGCTTCATCAATTAGTATTGAATCAACCTCATCGACAATGGCAAAGTTCAGATCTTTTTGAGTCTTTTGGTTATTAAATAAAACCATGTTGTCTCTTAGATAATCAAAGCCTAATTCACTACTGGTGCAGTAGATGATGTTTGATTCGTATGTTGCTTGTTTATCTTTAAAATCTTGTGCAGATGTCAGGGCGCCAACAGTCAAACCAAAATATTCGTAAACAGGTTTCATCCAGTTGGCATCTCTTTCCGCGAGATAATCATTAACTGTGACCACATAAACTTTCTTGCCCGATAATGCATTAAACACAGCGGGTAGAGTTGCTACCAGAGTTTTGCCTTCTCCAGTTTTCATTTCTGTAATATTGCCTCCATTTAGGACAAGACCACCAATCAACTGACAATCGTAATGTCTTAGGCCAATCGTTCTTTTAGAAGCCTCTCTTACTGCAGCAAATATATTTTCTAATGCATCATCTGTACTTAAATCAATTTTTTTAAACTCCTCTTCTGAGAGTTTGGCTGTTTCCTCTTCTTTTAAATTGATTTTTCTGACAATCTTTCCGTAATCATCAATGCGTCTTTGATTAGAGGATTTAAAAATGTTGCTCAGGAAATTAAACATTATGCTAGTTCTTCTGAAACTGGTTTTAAATAATTTATTGGAGCATCTTTAATTTCATCGATCTCTATAATTTTATAGGCATTTTCACTTTCGATTTTCTTAAGTAATTGATTATTAAGTGCGTGGCCAGATTTAAAACCATAAAACTCTCCAATTAAATTGTGGCCAAGTAAGTAGAGATCGCCAATAGCATCAAGCATTTTATGTTTGACAAATTCATCTGAAAATCTCAAACCACCTTCATTTAGTACGTCATCATCACCAATGCCTATAGCATTATTTAGATTTGCGCCTAAAGCTCTATTATTTTTTTTCAGCATTTCTAAATCGCTATAAACCCCAAATGTTCTTGCTCTGCTAACTTGCCTTATGAATGATGTTTGTGAGAAATCTATTGAGGCAGTTTGTGGAAACTTTTTATAAACAGGATGATCAAATTCTAGGCCAAAAGATACCCTGAAACCTTTATAAGGTTTGATTTTTGCTATTGCGTCATCTCTTTGCACCTGAACGGATTTTGTAACGTATATAAATTTTTTAACAGCGCTTTGCTCCACGATACCAGCCGCTTGAATTAGAAAGACAAATCGAGTTGAGCTGCCTTCCATAATTGGAATCTCAGGCCCATCACAATCGATGATGCAATTATCCACTCCAACTCCCGCTAAAGCAGACATTAGATGTTCAATGGTGGCTATTTCTGTGCCATTGTGCTCTAGAGTTGTAGATAAAGTAGTATCTCCAACAAAATTTGCTTGCGCAGGTATTTCAACTACTTTGTCACCTTCAATTTTTCTGAAAAGTATTCCTGTATCTGGATCTGCGGGATGTAAGGTCAGTGTGGCCTTCACACCTGTATGTAATCCGACACCTGTGGCAGATGTTTTATTTCTTATCGTTCTTTGAGCTAGCATAGGTTTGATATTTTAGTGCATTAAATAAAAATTTAATATCACAGCTTATTGCTTACAGTAAAAAGTCCTATTGAAACAGCAACTGAAACATTCAGGGATGATACCTTGCCTTTTTGAGAAATTTTCAGAGTTTCATCACAACTTTTTTCCACTAGAGCTCGTATCCCTTTTTCCTCATTGCCAAATACCAGCACATTTTTTTCTGAAAAGTCTTTATTTTCAAGCGTATCATGTGCATGTTCTGAGAAGCCTGAAATCCAGTACCCATTTTCTTTAAGCTTTTTTATTGTTTCTGTGATATTGGTTGCTTTATATAAATCAAGGTTAAAAACACCGCCCGTCGAAGTTTCAATGACTGCAGGATTAGAGTATTCAGCAGAGTTATTCTTAGGAATAATAACTGAGTCCACCCCAAAAAAAGATGCACTTCTCAAACATGAACCTAAATTTCTGGTATCTTGCACTTCATCCAGAATTAAAACTAATTCACCAAGATTATAATCACTGCTTTTTAGGTCTTTTACACTTGGTTCTTTACAATAGGCAATAAGTTTATTGTCCTTAATGTTAATCTTGATATTTTTTTTATGAGCTAATTCTAGAATTTCTTTAGCTTTAGAATTATCTGCTTTCCCAGAAATAGAAATCACTTTTTCGCCATGATGTTCAACTAAAGATTGTATTGCATGGATATTTTTTATCTCTATGTTCATTGCATTAATAATATAACGAAATTTTTCCTTCCAGTTCTTTGATGTCTCCAATAAAAACATCTATTCGATCACCCAATGAAAATTTATTTCCTCTTCTTTTACCATCTAAAGATTGGTGTCGAGCGTTGTATCTATAAAAATCGTTTGGCAAATCATTTACATGCAATAAACCACTAGTGAAAAGCTTTGGTATGTCTACGAATAAACCAAATTCTTTAACCCCTGTAATGTAACCTGAAAAACTTTTGCCCGAAAATTGCTTTGCATATCGACAAAGCAAATTTTGAATCACTTGCTTCGATGCAAATTCAGCTGCTCGTTCTTTTTCAGAACAGTCTTCAAGTGTTAATTGAAGACCTTCATAATTAAACTCTTCTCTATTTAAAATGGAAATAATTATTCTGTGAACTAGTAGGTCGGGATATCTTCTGATAGGCGAAGTGAAATGAGTATATTTATCAAACTTTAGGCCAAAATGTCCCTTATTTAGAGTGCTGTATTCTGCTCTTTGCATGGATTGCAATATCAGCATATTTAGGATGGGTGCATCATCTCTTTTATTGAGCTTTAAAATAAATTCCGAAATATTCTCAATATCTTCGATATTACCGTTCCAATTAATTCCTCTGTTTTTTAATACTTGCGACAATCTTTGAATTTTAAGACTTTCTGGATGTTCATGAATTCTGTAAACTCCCTCTTTCGCATACTGGCTAATAAAATCAGCGGCAGATATATTAGCAGCAAGCATGAACTCTTCGATTAACTTGTGAGAATTTAATCTTTTCCTATCAGCTATGTGTTTAATATCGCCATCAGAATTAGTTTGCACAAGTGGTTCAGATATAGTGAAATCTAGTGCCCCTCTATAACCCTTATTAATTATTAATTTATTAAATAAGGCAATTGCTGCTTTTAATGATTCGGCATAATCAGAATCTTTTACACCGTTTATTAGCTGATTCTCAACTTCTGTATAGGTTAACCTCGCAACAGATTTAATTATCCCTCTATGAAATTTATAACTGTTTATGTAACCATCCTTGTCGAAATCCATCTCAATGCACAAGCATCTTCTGCGTTTATTTGGTTGCAATGAGCAAAGCTCATTTGAAAGCTTTTCCGGTAACATCGGAACAACTTTTTTAGGCATGTAGACAGATGTTGTTCTTTTTGCAGCTTCAAGATCTAAAGCAGAACCTTCTTTGACATAGAAAGAGACATCGGCAATCGCAACTTTTAAATGAAAGCCATGATCTGAGAATTCACAAAAAATTGCATCATCGAAATCTTTGGCATCTTCACCATCAATTGTTACAAAAGGAAAAGTCTCTAAGGCATCGATTTCTTTTGTAATATGTTCCTTTTTAGTTTTTGCTTCTTTTAGCACAGCTTCAGGCCATAAATCAGCAATCCCATAATCTGCTAAAGCTTTAGCATGAAAATCTTGAAGAGTGATTGGAGAAGACAAAATACTACTTATTAAAAATTTCGCTATCTTGTTTAAACGATTTAAACTCTAAAGCATTGCCAAAAGGATCTTTAAAAAACATAGTTTTTTGTTCCCCTGGCAATCCTTCAAATCTTACATACGGTTCAATAACAAATTCAATGTTACTGGACCTTATTTTTTCTGAAAATAAATCAAACTGATTCCACTCAAGCACAATACCGAAATGTGGAATAGGTACTTCTTTACCGTCAACTTCATTGGAAAAAGAATTCACTTCACCAACATGACAAACCAATTGATGACCAAAAAAGTTATAGTCAATCCAATGATCATCTGATCTGCCCTCATCAAAACCAAGCTTTGTTCCATAAAATTCTCGAGCTTTTGGGATATCACTTACTGGAATTGCTAGGTGGAACGGCCTAAGTGTCATTACTTTCCTCTCTTCTTTTTTTGGAGTCATAGGCAGCCATATCTTTTTTCCATTCCTCTAAATACCATCCGTCGTTACCAATTTTATTTACATATGAATAAAATACTCTGCCATTTTGATCGATAAATCCTTGTTCAAAGGGTTTCCCAGTGATTGAATTTAATCTTTTATGCTCTTCTTTCAATTCCATACACTTTTAAGTCTTTTCAGGTCGTATTATAGTTTAGATATGAGAAATTTCTTATTAATCCTTAGTTCATTCACCTTTTACTTAAGTGCAGATTTAAAAGTATCTCTTGATCAAGAACTAAAAACCTTGATGCCTAAGGTAATAGAGTGGAGACATGATATTCATGAACACCCTGAATTGGGCAATAGGGAGTTTCGGACTTCCAATAAAGTAAAGGTTCATTTGGAGGGTCTTGGAATAAAAGTTGAATCAGGTATTGCTTATACAGGAGTAGTTGGCTTAATTGAAGGTGGAAAACCGGGACCAACCATAGCATTAAGAGCTGATATGGATGCATTGCCGGTGGAGGAAAAAACTGGTCTACCTTTTGCATCAAAAGTAAGGACAAAATATCTCGGAAATGATGTGGGAGTTATGCATGCTTGTGGGCATGATGCACATGTTGCTATCTTGATGGGGGTTGCAGAATTTCTGGCGAAAAATAAAAGCGAACTTAAAGGAAATGTAATGCTAATTTTTCAACCTGCTGAAGAAGGGCCACCAGAAGATGAAGGAGGCGGAGCCAAAATGATGTTGCAAGAGGGAATTTTTGAAAGGTATCAACCTGAAGTAATTTTTGGATTACATGTGACAAATATCCCTAATGGTGTCCTGTCAGTGAAATCTGGGCCTGCTATGGCAGCAGCTTCAGCATATCGGATAACCATTGAAGGCCAACAGACTCATGGCTCAACCCCATGGTCTGGGATTGATCCAATCATGGCCACTGCACAATTAATCGAATCATTGAATACAGTAGTAAGTAGAAGAATAAACATAATTAATAACCCAGCTGTTTTATCAGTAGGTATGGTCAAAGCTGGAACAAGAAACAATATTATTCCTGAGGAATCCATGCTTATGGGGACAATAAGAACGTTTGACCCAGTTTTGAGAAAAGAAATTTACGATGAGATTGAACAGATTGCTGAAGGAGTTGCAAAAGGCACTGGCACAAAAGTAAAAGTGGAGTTTGATGTGGGTGGGTTCTATCCGGTGACAGTTAATAATCCTGAATTGGTGGAAAAAATGAGTGATTCACTGAAGGCTGCATCACCGGGCAGATTCTATGAATCTAATATACCAGTTACAGGAGCTGAAGATTTTTCATATTTTTCACAAGAAATTCCAGGCTTATATTTTTGGCTTGGAGTTAATAGACCTGGGGAAGGCGAATCAGCAAACTTTGGTGAAAGGACTGATGTTCCTGGAAATCATTCTCCATATTTTATCGTTGATGATTCTGCATTAGACAAGGGCGTCAAAGCATTAACTTATCTTGTTTTAGACTATCCAGAAAAATACTAAAGTAGAACTCGGTTAACAAAATTAAGCATTAGATTATGCGATTCAGGAGTTTCAACTAAAGAATCAAGAACTGTTTGAAATTCCTCCTCACTATTTGTATACGCTTCTTTGTAGATTGCCAGCCTTTTAAAAACTGTTGCTCGATCTACTTCTGGATGAAATTGAAAAGCCCATAATGGTTTATGGCGTAGTTTAAAGCTATGCAGGCATTGATCTGTATAGGCCAATAAATCTAAATTTGAAGGAAGTTCAACGGCATATTGTCTATGAATTGAAAGTGCAGGAAAATTATCAGAAGTCCCTTTAAAAACTGGATCTATTTCAGCAAGGTTGGTAAGCCTTATTGGAATGCTTCCCATTTCATAATCACTGTCTTTGCTCAAAATGGTCCCATCAAAGGCAAGCACGGCGAGTTGAAATCCAAAACAAGATGCAAAGGTTGGAAGCCCAATTTCTCCAGCGTATTTAATTAATTGGATGCAATAATCAACAAACTCATATTTGTCGGGTTCTAAAACGTTTGCTTCGCTTGCTCCTCCCACGTAAAGGGCGTGATATCCATTTAGAACATCAGTTGAAAATTTAGGGGTATCAAAAACATTTAAAACATCGATTTGCGAAACATCTAACTGACTATATTTAGCAAAACTTTCGAGTTCTTCTTTTCTGACATTAGTATCATCTCTAATCTGTAATAAAAGAATCTTTAAATCTTTTCTTTGCATAATGTTCTAATAAACAATTTATTTAAAATCGTACCTATTGTATAATCCAAACATGGTTCAATACATTATAGTAGGCTTTCTGGGATGTCTTTCAATAATCTCAATGTGCTTATTTCTTTTCATTAAAGAGGGCACAAAAGGAATTAAAGCTAAGCCATACAAAACGAAAAGCGGAATAGTGCACACCGCTGAGCGATCAAGAGAAAATCATCTAGTTTAACTTCAAAGAAATGGAGCCACCTGTCAGAGTCGAACTGACGACCTACTGATTACAAATCAGTTGCTCTACCAGCTGAGCTAAGGTGGCTTGGATGATGATTCTACATTAATTCAAAAATTCTTTAAAGATTAATTTTATTTGCAAGCTCTTTAAATAATTAGGCTTGATTGCTAAGATAAATTTTAAACACGAAATTGAGGAAATTTTATGAAAAAAATATCTGTACTACTTTTATCGTTATTTATGTTTGGGATCTTTGCTGACGAATTGCCAGCGAATTTTTCAAAATATCAAGCTCATTACACATTCAAGTGCGATCATGGTGAAAAATGCGCCGCTGCATTTGACAAATACATGAATACGCCAGAAGTCAAAGCAATGAATCTTGAGGTTGATTTGTATGCACTTGATCATAAAGGCTGGAATGAGGCTACACATCAAGTTTCTTTTTACTATAAAGATGCTGATGAATATGCTATGGCGGGCAATTATTACAATACGTCCAAAGCAGGTCTTATGTTTAGAAATGCTATGAATAAGCTTGGAGTGGAATCTATTATGACGTCTATGACAAAACATGTCGCAGCAAATGTTGGAGATGATGCTGGTTCTGAGCTTGTTACTGTGAACTGGGATATTAATGTTTCAAATCCAGCAGAGTTTTTGCCGCTATGGATGGAGTTGTCAAAAAGTACAGAAAAATACGATTGGAATGCAGATGCCTGTGGCGTTCAACAGCATATGCTCGGTAATAATGGGAACGGCATAACACATAATGTTTGGTGTGTGTTCTCATCACCGCAAGCAGCATTAAGCTTTCTGGATAACTACACAACAGTTCCAGAATTTGCGGAGTACAGTGCAAAAGTTAGTGAGCATAGAACTTTTCTAAGATCTCACATGGCATATTTAGTAAAAGAATACAATCCAGACTAAATTTCGTGCAAGTTTTAAAAAGGAGGCATTAGCCTCCTTTTTTTTATATAAAGGCACAACCAGTCCCCTTTATACCGCAATATCCGTTAGGGTTCTTGGCTAGATATTGTTGATGATAGTCCTCAGCAGGAAAACATAATACGTTCTGTTTTATCTCGGTGGTAATATCTAAAAAGCCGTTTTGATTAAGAACTTTTGAATAACTATTTTTAGAATTTAGAGCCTCTTTTAAATCTTCATCATTGTTGCAATAAATTACTGATCGATATTGTTCCCCAATATCATTGCCTTGTCTCATGCCTTGTGTAGGATCATGACACTCCCAGAATGTTTTTAATATCTCATTTAAAGAAATTATATTTTTGTCAAAAATGACATTTACTGTTTCAGCATGTCCAGTAACACCAGTACATACTTGTTCATAGTTTGGGTTTGCCCTTCTTCCACCTGAATAAGAAGCATAAGTCACCCACACTCCCTCTAATTTCCAAAAAACTCTTTCCACACCCCAAAAGCAACCTGCACCTAAAATAATCTCGGACATACCCTCTGGATATTGCTCAAAAAGTTCTCTGTTGTTAACAAAATGTTTCATATTCTTATTAAGGATTATATATGTATTGACTAACTTATTTCTAAGTTGATAATAACAAATCGACCCTGGAGGGGTTGGGGAGCGGTCAAACCCAGCAGACTGTAAATCTGCCGCCTCGTGCTTCGAAGGTTCGAATCCTTCCCCCTCCACCATTTTTCAGTTTTTTTTAAAACTAATATAATGGTTGAAGCTTTGCTTTTTAGGGTTTATGATATGCGCTCATATAGCTCAGCAGGTAGAGCACTTCCTTGGTAAGGAAGAGGTCACCGGTTCAAATCCGGTTATGAGCTCCAAACATAGAGGTAATTATGGCTAGAGAAAAATTTGATAGAAGCTTGCCACACATAAACGTGGGTACAATTGGACACGTTGATCATGGTAAGACAACGTTAACAGCAGCACTTACAAAAGTGTGTGCTGATACATTTGGTGGTGAAGCAGTCGCTTTCGAGGGTATTGATAATGCACCTGAAGAGAAAGAAAGAGGCATAACTATTGCAACATCACACGTAGAATATAGTAGTGATCAAAGACATTATGCTCACGTTGACTGTCCAGGTCACGCTGACTATGTCAAAAATATGATTACTGGTGCCGCTCAGATGGACGGCGCTATATTAGTAGTTAGTGCGGCTGATGGCCCAATGCCACAAACAAGAGAACATATACTTCTGGCTAAACAGGTTGGGGTTCCAAATATTGTTGTCTATTTAAATAAAGCAGACATGGTTGATGATGAAGAACTCATTGAACTTGTGGAAATGGAAGTTCGTGAATTGCTTAACAAATACGATTTTCCTGGCGATGATACTCCAATCATAAAAGGAAGTGCGCTTAAAGCTTTAGAAGGTGACGCTAAGTACGTAGAAAGTGTTGTTGAACTAGTAAAATCTCTTGATTCTTACTTCCCAGAACCTGAAAGACCTATTGATAAGCCTTTCTTAATGCCTATCGAGGATGTCTTTACTATTTCTGGTAGAGGTACTGTTGTGACAGGAAGAGTTGAAAGAGGTATTGTTAAAACAGGCGACGAGTTGGAGATTGTTGGGATTAAAGATACCGCAAAAACAACTTGTACTGGTGTTGAAATGTTCAGAAAAACACTTGATGAAGGCCGAGCAGGAGAAAATTGTGGTGTGCTACTAAGAGGAACAGAAAGAGATGACGTTGAAAGAGGTCAAGTTCTTGCTATTCCAGGTTCAGTGAAGCCACATACAAAATTTACTGCAAAGATCACTGTTTTAAGTAAAGAAGAAGGTGGAAGACATACACCATTCTTTAAAGGTTATAGACCACAATTTTATTTCAGAACTACTGATGTTACTGGTGAAGTTAATTTACCTGACGGTGTTGAAATGGTTATGCCAGGGGATACCGTTGACGAACTTAACTGTGAACTTATCGCTCCAATTGCTATGGAAGAGGGATTAAGCTTTGCTGTAAGAGAAGGTGGTAGAACTGTAGGCGCAGGAATTGTGCTTAAGATTGTTGCCTAAATTTTTAAAGGTTTCTTTAGAAGGTTATAATAGGAGATCGCAAAGGCCTGTAGCTCAATTGGCAGAGCGGCGGTCTCCAAAACCGCAGGTTGTGGGTTCGATTCCCTC
>ENA-OSEY01000856-OSEY01000856.1-marine-metagenome-genome-assembly--contig:-NODE-856-length-21467-cov-2.706639_pt1 | contig 21467 bp, 17 predicted proteins | sample MGYA00248465_ERZ534230 | MGnify/ENA primary metagenome ERZ534230 (study PRJEB26409, sample SAMN06344110) | marine metagenome | isolation source: Sea water from surface | place: Atlantic Ocean:Southern...
CGCTTTAATTGATCTCAACGAGCCTGGCGTTTTGGAGGTTGAGAAAGAGATTATTGACGCAGGAAAGTCAGGATCAGCATGGATCGCAGATCTTGGATCCAAGAGAGAGATAGACGAGACCATTTCTGCAATCGCGGAGAAGTTCAATCGAATCGATTTGCTCATCAATAATGCAGGTATCTCAATCCCAGTTGCGATAGATGACGAAGCTTATGACGAGGCTTGGTCAAACTCGGTTAATGTCTTGTTGACCGCGCACACAAGAACTATCCGAGCTTCTCTGCCATGGTTGAGGAAGTCGAAAAACCCCAGAATTGTGAACATCGCCTCAACAGAAGGTTTTGGCGCAACAAAATTAGGCAGTCCCTATACTGCCGCGAAACACGGAGTAATAGGGCTAACAAGGTCTTTGGCGGTGGAGCTAGGTGCAGAAGGTATAACTGTAAACTGTATTTGTCCTGGTCCAATCAGGACCGGTATGACAGCAAAGATCCCTGAAGACCAAAAGGAAATTTATGCACGAAGAAGAATAGCGCTTAGACGTTATGCAGACCCTGAGGAGGTCGCTCATGGAACGCTAAATTTCTGCTTGCCCTCATCCAGTTTTATGACCGGCGCAGCCTTACCAGTTGACGGTGGCCTGACGATAAAGAACGCATGACACTGGTAGGAATTACCTTACGCTAACAATTTAACGGCCACGGAAATTTCCGGGTCTTCTTTCGGCAACCGCTTTTACTCCTTCTTTGTGGTCTTCCGTTTGTTGTAATCGATATTGCTCAGCATTTTCGTGGTCGGTTTGCTGTTTGACTGCGAGTGAAAGATCTTTTCGCATGGTCGATCTCACCGACTCCACTGCTAGGGGCGCGTTCTCCGCGATCTCTGCTGCCAACTCTGTTGCCTTCGCCCTGAGGTTTTCTTTATCCGTTATCACGTCAGCAAGACCGAGTGCATACGCCTCTTCTCCGCTGATTCTTCTGCCGGTCAGGAAAAGCTTGTGAGCTTGTTGTTGACCGATCAATCTCGGGAGAGTGTGAGTGAGTCCAAATCCGGGATGAAAACCCAGTTTTACGAAATTCGCTGTAAACCTAGCTTCCGGGCATACGACCCGAAAGTCTGGCATAACCGCAAGCCCAAATCCGCCTCCAACTGCCGCGCCCTGGACAGCTGCCACAATCGGAGTTTTTGTCTCAAACAGGCGAACTGCCGCCGCGTATAAGGGGTTCCCAGTGCCTGGGTCCCTGTCCGCTTTTTCAGTATTTCGCGCAGCGTTGGAGAAATCGTTGCCCGCACAGAAATGCTTTCCCTCGGAGCATAAAACCACGGCTCTGACCTCATCGCTCTGATCCATCTGGCTAATGATATTTGCGAGATCATTAATCAGACCAGTGTCAAAGAAATTATTCGGTGGCCGCTGAATTTCAACGGTCGCAACGAAATTATCGATGGATATTCCGATATCACTCAAGTCTAGGCCTTCAAATGATTTGTTGTCAGTCATAGTTCCCTCCCGACTATTACGCTTTTATCTCTCCAAGTTTGACCATGCTGATTTTTTTTGCAACGCTGAAAAAGCTCTTCTTGAGGATTATGTATGCTGTCGTGGCGTGTCGGTGAAATCGAAATTATTCAGTTAGTAGAACTAACTACGGCTTCCCTAGGTCCTCATCTCATACCACAAGCCCGCCCCGACTATCTTTCCACAATTCCTTGGATGATCCCGTTTTTGGACTCATCGGGCCAGATTATCTTGAGTGTCCACTCGCTCATCATTAAGACAAAGGATCAGACGATAGTCGTGGATACGTGTATAGGAAATGACAAAGAACGCAGCTATCCGAAGTGGAATAAAATGCAATCTGATTTTATGAATCGCTTTACAGATAAGGCAGGGCGCCATCGATCCGAAGTCGATACAGTCTTGTGTACCCACATGCACGTCGACCATGTGGGGTGGAATACATACCGAGTGGATGATCAGTGGATGCCGACCTTCCCTAGTGCGGAATATTTGTTCTCCGAGAGAGAATGGGATTATTGGAAAACAGAAAAACAATCCTACGGCCCGGTAATAGAGGACTCAATAACCCCAATATTTGAAGCGAAGATGGCGAGATTAGTCAAATCAGACCATCGAATATCAGATGAGGTGAGCTTGTTCAGTACGCCTGGTCATACGCCAGGCCACGTGAGCGTTCGGATTGTCTCAAAGGGAGAAGAAGCCATTATCACGGGAGATATGATTCATCATCCCTGTCAGATAAAGCATCCCGATTGGGCCACTTCGGCAGATGTAGAAGCGGATAGAGCGGTCAGCACGCGAACTCATTTTCTGGAAAATTACGCGGGCCAACCTACCTTAATAATAGGGACTCATTTTGCCGGACCTGGAGCTGGAAGAATCGTTCGAGACGGGTCTAGCTTTCGCCTGGATTATTAAGCTGTCCTGTCTGTCTTAAAAATTTTAATTGTAAGCGTGTTATTGTTTCGACCCTGAGGGGAGACTTAATTTTCTTTTTATGGCTTCGAGAGATATCTACAGCACGCTGTCGGTGCGAAATTTTCGTTGGCTATGGATAGGTAGTTTAAGCTCGTCCTTCGCGATGAACATGCAGATTATCGCGCGAGGATGGCTTGTCTATGCCCTGACCTCGTCAGCTACCGATCTCGCATGGGTAACTTTATCGTTTATGTTGCCGTCGGTTGTCTTCTCCCTATATGGCGGTGTGCTGGCCGATCGCTTGCCCAAGCGCGGAGTGATAATTATCGCGCAGAGTATGAATTGCGTAGCTACTCTGTTGATGGCACTGATTATTTTTCGAGGAGAGGTTTCGTTCTGGGATTTCATATGGTTTGGTTTTTTTAATGGTTCGGTTTTGGCCCTTTCTATGCCTGCCCGACAGGCCTTTGTGCCCGAGTTGATACCCGAGAAACTCATATTTACAGCGATGGCACTTAATACAACCGGCTGGAATTTGTCCAGAATTATTGGGCCCGCTTTCGCAGGGCTTCTGATTGCATTCTTAGCTGACGGGGATAAGACGTCGACCTATGGGGTTGGAATAGTCTATTTGGTTATCGCCTTTTTATACTTCTTGTCCGCGGTTGTAACGCTCGCGATTGACGCTCCAGGTAACCCACAGCGCACCGATAATTCTGATCCCATATCCGATATCAGAGAAGGTTTGTTGTACGTTTTAGAGCGCCCTAATGTCTTTGCTTTAATCATACTTTCGATCATCCCCTTTTTATTTGGAATGCCTTTGAATACTTTTTTGCCGGCATTTAATGAAGATATTTTGGGAGGTCATGCCGACGATTTAGGTTATTTGATCTCTGCAATGGGGATGGGTGCGATCTTGGGCTCACTATTGATGGCAGTTATGGGCGATTTGCGGAACAAAGGGCTTTGGCTAGTTCTCTCCTGCTGCACTTGGGCAGTCTTGACCAGCTTGTTTGGTGTTATGGAAAAGCAGGGAAATGCTTTGATAGTTATCGCAATGATTGGTCTTATTAGTAGTTGGAACATGTCTCTAAATAGAGGCATGCTTCAGATGGAAGTCGATGGTTACATGCGCGGCAGGATAATGAGCATCGACATGATGACTCATGGATTAATGCCACTTGGAGTTTTTCCAATAGCTTGGATCGCAGAAAACGAAGGTGCTGGAACTGCGCTGGTAGCATCCGGGATAGCTTTCCTTCTTTTAATCGCCTTTGCGCTTGTTGTGTTCTCTTCTGTCCGACGAACTCTGCGACATTAATGATTAAAATAGATGAAGAATGATTGAGTCAGTAATTGGCAGGAGTGTTTCATAGGTGAAAAGTAATCTCGTAATTAAGGGAGCCAAGATCTTTGACGGCATCTCCTCCGAACCGCGGTTTGCTGATATCGCCGTAGCAGAAGGAAAAATAGACAAAATAGGAGAGAACTTGTCGCAAGAAGCAGCCGTTCGCAGCATCGACGCATCTGGATTGTGGTTGTTTCCTGGGCTGATGGATATTCATACTCATGAGGATCTTGAAGCAGAACTTGATCCAAGCTTGCCTGAGGTCACGCGGCATGGCACGACGAGTGTAATTGTTGGTAACTGCAGCATCGGCCTAGCTTTTGGCAATCAGCGAGTGCTGGATTGTGATCCGATCGTCGATTGTTTTGCGCGAGTTGAGAACATACCAAAATCGGTTCTCCGTAAGACTGCAGAAAAAGCCATCTGGAGAACGCCGAGAGAATATTTAGACCATCTTGATTCCCTCCCGTTGTCTGCTGATATCGCGCCGTTTCTGCCGCATTCAATGCTCAGAATAGAGGTCATGGGTATGGAAGCGAGTATTAGCAGAGACCCGACTAAACAGGAGCTCGAGAGGATGTCCTCCATACTGGCAGAAGCCCTTGAATCAGGTTATATCGGGATGTCTACAGATGGATTGCCTCTGCACTATCTGGCAAATGAGCCTTATGTAAAAAAACGCATCCCTACTCAGTATGCCGAATACGAAGAATACAAAATGTTAACTGATGTACTGCGGGATTATGACCGGGTTTGGCAGATGACGCCCTCCACAGATAATCAAGCTCTAGCCGCGAGGTTGTTTATGCTTAGTAGTGGTCGTATTCATGGAAAACCACTCAAAGTGACTGCGTTGGCCGCCTTGGATACGGTAAATAACCGATTGACTAAATATACAGCGTTACTGTTCGCAAAGATGCTTAATACGAAATTTTTGGATGGGAAGTTTCGAATGCAGGCATTGGCAGCCCCATTCAGGATCTATTCGGAGGGTCCTATCAGTCCCCTAGCCGAAGCAGATCCTCTCATGCGGCAATTAATCGAGACAGAATTAGAAAATAGAGAGAAGAGAGTTGAGATTCTAAGTGATCCAGATTTTATAGAATCTTTCAGAGAGATGTGGAACAGAGGTAAGGCAGGATTTTCGGCAAGTCATCTTAGGCGAATATTGAAGCTGGAAAGCGAGTTTCTAACTCGAGACCTCAGGGATATGGAAATTTTTCGCTCCCCCGTACCCACTTGGGAGGGCTCAAATATGGCGGAGCTTTATCTGCGATATCAGACCTGGCGTCAAAACCCCGAATCCATCGACTGCGAAGAGGAAAGATACAGCTTTGATCAGCTAGGAAAATCAGTTCGAGATGAGGGCGAGTTCTTTGTGTCACTTCTCAGAACCTTTGATAGAGACCTCCATTGGAACTATGTTGCAGCAAATAAAGATCCTGAAGTCGTAAAAAAATTGCTGCTTAATCCAGGGTTGATACCTGGTTTTAATGATAGCGGTGCGCATGTTACAAACATGGCTTTCTTCGACGGGAATCTTCGTGCGCTGAGGCTTGCTATGGATGACTCCGAAGAATTAGTTGCGCACATGACAAAAAGACTAACTAGCGAGCCCGCAGAATTTTTTGGATTACCCCCTGTCGGCGTTGGAGTCGGCCAGTCGGCTGACTTCTTATTGGTAGATCCGCAAGAGCTTGCCTGTTACGAAGGAGAGTCAACGATTAGATACGAATATCGAGATCTTTTCGGTTGCCACCAGCTTGTCAACAGATCCGAAGGTCTTGTTGCCGGTGTTTTCAAGCGAGGGCAAGAAATATGGAATGGCTCAGGCTTCACCGATCTGTCCGGTCGGGAAAAACTCGGTGGCGCGTTGAGAGCTCTGCCCTCGTAGTCAACGTCGGTCTTAGCTCTATCGCTTTCCAATACTAGTCCTTTGGCAGGCCAAGGATTCTCTCGGCAATGATATTTCTTTGAATATTTGGGGTCCCGCCACCGATAACCACATTTGGCCAGTTCAATACTGACTTCGACCATGATCCTCCACCAACTGCATTTTCTCCGCCTTTCAACTGAAGGCCAGCTTCGCCTGAGAGAGATACCGCGAAGTCGTCCATTTCAATCTCTAAGCTAGCCCTGTGCAATTTATTCACCGAAGTTTCTGAAGACAAAGGCTCCCCTTTGATTTGTTTCGTCAGGTACCTGAGGCCGTTATATTTCATGGCCGCGATTTTGGTTTCAAACCTGGCCAGCTGACGTCTAACAGCGGGATCTTCTGCCGCTGGCTTGCCTTGAACTCGAGTACTTTTTACTAGATCTTTGAGTTCATCCAGCTTGGAGAACATCTGGGTTACCTCACCTATACTGGAGCGCTCATTCGCAAGTGCCGACACGGTCACCTTCCATCCCTCACCTTCTGCGCCAAGTCGATTTTCTACCGGGACCTGCACGTCTGTAAAAAAGATTTCTGCAAAGTGTTTATCTCCCGCCATATTCTTTATCGGTTTTACTTCCACTCCGGGACTGTCCATTGGGACTAAAAAGCAAGTAATGCCCTCGTGTTTTGACTTTGCTTTGAAATCCGTCCTGGTTAACAAAATAATCCACTGTGACCAGGGTGCGCCTGTTGTCCAAATTTTTTGCCCATTCACTAGATAGTGATCACCCACGAGTTCGGCTTTACATTGGATTGCTGCGAGATCGGAGCCATGGTTTGGCTCTGAGTAACCTGTGCACCACGTTACTTTGCTATCCAAGATATCGGGTATGAATTTCTTCTTTTGTTCCTCGGTTCCGTATTCCATTATACCAGGTCCAACCCACGCTAATCCCATCATCGATGTTCCTAGAGGCGGGGCTTTTGCGAGTGCCATTTCCTCTTTCAAGATGGCTTGTTCTATCAGTCCGCCATCGGATCCTCCGAACGCTTTTGGCCATGAAAAGCCCACCCAACCTTTCTCTCGGACCTTTTCAAGCCAAGTTTTGAGGAAGTTTTCGTCGCGATCCTTTTTGGGCGGAAGATTTTCCCTCAGAAAATCTTGTACCTCTTGACGAAAGGATTGTTCAGATTCAGTGTAATCAAAGTCCATTAAATACCTCCTAACTGGGCTATTCTTTCCATGTGAAAGTTAGAGTCTCCGAACATGGGGCGCGCCCATTTTGATCTCTTTAAATAAAGTTGTGCATCATATTCGTCAGTAAATCCGATAGCGCCGTGCAGACCAACTCCATCTATACCAATCTGATTGAAAGCGTCTGAACTGTAACCTTTTGCCATAGACACGGCTCTCGCAAATTCTTCGGGCTTATCATCAGCGCACCAGGCGGCGTAATAGCAAAGGGATTTGAAGCTTTCGAGGTCCACATAAATATCTGCGAGTCGATGCTTGACGCCCTGATATTTGCCGATCGGAGCCCCGAACTGAATTCTCTGTTTCGCGTATTCATTGGTGAGATTCAAGAGCGCCTCGGAAGAACCTACCATCTCTGCAGTAGTCCCCAGGGCGCCGCAGTTAGTGATGTAATCGAGTTTCTCTACATCACAATCCATCAAATCATCCCGGCTGACGGATACTCCATCGACGGTCACCGAGGCCATCGGCTTCGTTGTATCGACTGTTGGTTGGATATTGATCCGAGCCTGAGTCTTCTCGATCATTGCTACTTTTAGCCCACTATCGGACCGCGCCATCACGAGCAAATGCGTCGCCAAATTGGCATCGTTCACGAAGGGTTTGATTCCTCCCAGGTCGGCAGATCCTTCCTTGAGAGTGACTGAGGATCTTATTGAGTCCTCGCTGATCCAATTTGGCTCATCGTATAAAGCGATCGCACAAATCATCTCTCCGTTGGCGAGCTTGGGAAGCCATCTCTCTTTTTGATGCTCCGAACCACAGGAATCAATCAGCGCGCTCGATAGAGCTTGTGACAGTATTGGAAATGGTGATAAGCCTTTGGCCGTTTCTTCCAGAACCACCGTGAGGTCGACCCACTTCAAACCTAGGCCTCCATATTTTGGGTCGATTGTGAGGGCTAACCATCCTAGTTCCGCGATTTTTTCCCATAGGCTGATATCAAAGCCTTTTTGTTCATTGCAGAGTTCTCTAACTTTAGCGAGGCTGCAATCATCGCGCATAAAGCGCTCTACCTGCTCTCTCAAGAGGTTTTGCTCCTCTGTAAAACCAAAATTCATAGCGGCTCCTGTACTAGAACTTAGTTACCGCGAAGCGGGTTGATTGCTGGCCAGTTCTCTTTGCTAGCTAGTATTTTTTCACCTATTTCCCCTACATCCCAAAAGCCTTCGCTGAGCTCCCTCTGTGCGATCGGCGTCACCTGCCAGCTGAGGAGAGAAACATTGTTCCCGGCAACCAACCATTGACGGCCGGTGACATCTTTCGCGTCCTCTGAACAAAGCCAAACGACCGGGGGTGATACGGCTTCAGGAGGGAAACTATCTTGAACCTCCTCGGGAAGAATGTCTTCTGTGAGACGAGAGGTTGCTGTAGGTGCCAACACGTTTACAGTGATGCCGTACTTCAGACCCTCCAACCAGAGGCATCTCATAAACCCGGCGATGGCAGCTTTCGCAGCCCCGTAGTTGGTTTGTCCAAAATTACCAAGCAGACCAGAGGTCGAGCTAGTCATGATAATTCGGCCACCATTGCCTTTTGACACCATCTCGTCATACGCAAATTTGGTCACCAAATAGGTGCCTCGCAGGTGTACGTCCAGGATGACGTCCCACATATCATCTGTCATATTTTTAAATGACTTATCTCTGAGTATGCCCGCGTTAGCTATAAGGATATCTAATGCGCCATACTTATTGACGGCGTCTTTGACCATTTGCTCGGCTTCGGTCTTGTCAGTAACCGATCCATAATTTGCACAAGCCTCGCCTCCGGCAGCCTGTATTTCTGAAACGACCTCGTCGGCCATTGAGTTGCCCGCTCCTGTGCCATCTCTCGAACCTCCGAGATCATTTACGATAACTTTTGCGCCCTCTTTAGCCAGAAGCTTGGCGTGTGCTCTCCCAAGTCCGCCACCTGCTCCTGTTACCAGTGCAACTTTTCCTTCTAGCATTCCCATGATCCTCTCCCTCTGTAATTTTCCGTTTATGTGACGACGATGAATTAGTCTATCATTGTGGCGTAGGGCAAAGGAATATTTGCCGGTAACAGGGGGGAGATATGGCATTGGATAACGATTTTTCGGGCAAGGTGGCCCTAGTAACGGGCGGTAGTCGAGGGTTGGGGAGAGCGATGGCGCTCGCGCTTGCTCAACGTGGAGCAGATCTAGTTATCACCAGTAGGAAAATCGATTCATGCGAGAGTGTCGCCTCAGAAATAGAGGCTATCGGGAGAAGAGCTCTGGCATATGGGTGTCATGTGGGAAAATGGGATGAAATAGAGGGTTTAGTCGATGCGGCATATGATCGGTATGGAAAGATCGATATTTTGATCAACAACGCCGGTATGTCTCCCCTTTATGACAAACTCTCGAACGTTACTGAGGAATTGTTCGATAAGGTAGTGGGCGTTAATCTGAAAGGCCCTTTCCGTTTAATGTCTCTTGTCGGGGAGCGTATGGCTGGAGGAGATGGTGGTTCGATCATCAACATTAGCAGTACAGCTTCGCTCAATCCGTCGCCAGAAGCGGAGCCTTATGGAGCAGCGAAGTCTGGACTGAATGCTCTAACGCGTTCATTTGCATTTGCACTCGGTCCTAAAGTCAGAGTCAATGCAATTGCCGCTGGCCCTTTCCTAACCGATATATCTAAAGCCTGGGATATGGAGGCCTTCGAAAAGCGAGCGCAGTCTACTCTGGCTCTGGGGCGAGGAGGGCAGCCAGAAGAGATTGTGGGAGCAGCTCTCTATCTTGCTGGGCCTGGCGGTAGTTTTACAACCGGGACAGTTATCCGTGTCGACGGTGGTACACGTTAACTAATTTTTTTGGCGTTGATGATAGCTAAAGCGGTTTTTTTAGAGAAATCTTCGCTGTAGACATCTTGCAACGAAGATAATCCGCCTGGGTTGACTATATTGACCTCAATTAAAAATCCCTCGCAGGTATCTACTGCTGCAAAGCCGATATTTTTTTCTGCTAATCGCGGAACGATTTGCTCTACGACAAGACGATCTCTCTCACTCAAATCTGTCTGACTAATCTGCCCACCCTGAGCCACATTCGCCCGAAATGCGTCTTTCGGTTTTCTCAGATAACTGCCGATTATTTCCTTGCCCGCGATAATTGTCCTCGTCTCACCGTGCTCGATGCCTTCAATATAGCGTTGCAAAACCCAGAATTGATCAGGAGATTCTCTGAATAGGGAATTAACTAATTTAATATCCTGGTTGTTAACTTTATGAACGGATCTACCAAAGCTTCCAGCAAGGGGTTTTAGGACCCATTGATCGTTTCCAGAGGATATTTCTTCGATAATGCGGTTGACGTCTTGAGAGACGATTGTTTCGGGAAGGAATTCTGCCCAGGAGGCTTTTCCATGACTTAATAAGAGTTCAGAGACGGATGTAACGAATGAAAAATTGGGCGCATTATGTAAGATATTGAAGCGGTCTAACGTCGTGGCCTTGCGGCCAAATCCTAGAGTCCAGATCAGACATTTCGTAGGCAGAGGTTCTGATCCAAACTCTATCCTATTGTTTTTTAGTGAAATATCTTCTGGATTATAAATTCTGGTTTCCCAATTGAGCTCCTCGAACGCGTTTGGCAACAAAATGTGATTGTTGTTAGCATTCGGTTTAGTAGAGGGATCATGTAAAAAAAGAATGATGGGTTTCACAATACTTTTTAGCCGCCAAAATATATTCTCAAGGCGGCGAATGTTAGCAAAACTATTTGAATAGTATGTCTGAAGTATTACCAAACAAAGTCATGGTGCCAGAGGAAGTCCCTCTCGTGCCCAGTCTCAGCCTCGGTGACGACGAGAGAGAACTACTTCTGGAACAGATAAGGACTAACCTCGATCTCATAGGTGCGACCTTGATAGCTCATTACTACGTAGATGAGTACATTCAAGACTTGGCAGAAGAAACTGGAGGTTTTGTCGGCGACTCTTTGGAAATGGCTCGGTTCGGTAGAGATTGTGAGAGCGATAAGCTAATCATCGCCGGAGTGAGATTTATGGGAGAGACAGCGAAGATCCTATCTCCAGAAAAGTCCATTTTCATGCCCACGCTAGACGCTGAATGCTCCCTTGATATAGGTTGTCCACCAGATGAATTTGAGCGATTTGTTCGCCTCAATGAAGATAGAACGGTAGTGGTCTATGCGAACACCTCTGCCAAAGTTAAAGCACTCGCCGACTGGGTCGTAACCAGCAGTTGTGCCCTAGAGATTGTCTCAGCTTTGCGCGATTCGGGAGAAAAGATTCTTTGGGCACCGGATCAACATTTGGGAAGATATATCCAAAAAGAAACTGGCGCAGATATGTTGTTATGGAGGGGTGCTTGCGTCGTTCACGAGGAATTCAAAGCAAAAGGCTTGAAGGATTTGATGAAAATATATCCCGATGCAGCGGTCTTAGTGCATCCAGAATCACCTGATTCAGTGATCGAACTAGCTGATGTGGTTGGCTCGACTAGCGCGATCATTAAAGGAGCTAGCAGTTTACCCAACGATCAATTCATCGTGGCCACGGATAGAGGCATTTTCCACAGGCTTTTGAAGGACAACCCGTCGAAGCGTTTTATTGAGGCGCCGACGGGCGGAAACGGGGCCACTTGCAGGTCATGTGCTCACTGCCCTTGGATGGCCATGAATGAGCTAAGAAAAGTAAATAGAATTTTAGAAGATCCAGATCATCGAAACCGAAACGAAATTAAGATTGATACGGCACTTGTGGGCGCTGCCAGAAAACCACTTGATCGAATGTTATCTTTTTCGGCTTAACTATTCGCTGTTCGAATTCTTTTTCTTAGTTCAAAAATTTGCTGATCTATCTTTTTGGCCTTGATCGTCTCTTCAGTCCCTAAAAGGTTTTGCGCGTACTCCAGATGTTGTATAGATCTATGCCACGCACCCATGAGTTCAAAAAATTGTGCGCGAGCCAGGTGGACTCCAGAGATGTTCCCAGCGAGGCCAGCGGTTTCAGCGAGTTCGAACCATACGATCGTATCATTGGGTCTGCTGCGAGTAAGATCCGCCAATACCCTCTCCGCTTCTTCGAATCGACTCAACGAATTGAGAGTCTGGGCATAGATCATTGAGATAGGAAAGTGATCTGGGTGAATTTGCATGGCCAGTTCGAGAACCTCTAAAGATTTCGCTGGCTCCTCGGCTTCCAGCAAAAGTTCGGCTTTAGTGAAATAAAACACCGATTCGTCTTCGATACTATCTTCTAAGCCGTCTAGAGCTGTTACGGCCTCAGTATGTTTCCCAATTAGGCTAAGTGATAAGGCATGCGCGTATCGGTTTCGTACGTCCGATGGATTAACTTGAATTGCCTTCTCGCTGTTTTCCACATAGGCGAGTGGAGAATCCGAGAAGCGTTTTTCTACCCTGGCTCTCATCAATTTGTAAGTTTGAGAAAATCTATTACCTTTGGACCTTGTTTCTAGGCCCGAGGTGCTTTGAAGGGCCCTAGCTTGATTCTTCGCATCGGTTATACGTGTTTCTGAGAGAGGGTGTGTAAGTAGGAATTCGGGAGGAGCGCTCCTGAACCGGTTGGCTGACTGCATCCGCTCTAACATTCTTACACCTGCATTCAAATCAAGGTTAGCACGCAGCATTGTGTTAAGACCGATACGATCGGATTCGATTTCGCGCGCGCGACTATGTCTGAGTTGCTTCGCCTGTGCCGCGGCCTGACCTGCAGATAAGGCAGCGAGGCCGGCATCGGATCCACCAGCTGCTCCAACCACAATTGCGCCTATCATGGAAGCGAGGATTGGAATTGTGCTCGCGCGGCTAGCCTCAACACCCCGCGCGAAGTGCCGCTGACTCAGATGCGCCAATTCATGGGCAATAACCCAAGAATATTCGCTAATATCTCTAGCGTTAAGAATTAAACCGAGATTCACACCTGCAACGCCACCTGGTGCCGCGAAGGCGTTTAATGATTTTTCGTCAACCACCAGTATGGTGTCCAGCATTCTCTCAAGGTCAGAATACTGCGCTAGATATCGCGCATGTTCTTCTACGAAATTCTGCACGAGAGGGTCCTTATTCATTGGCAAATTTGCATTTAGGCTGCGCAAAAACATTTGCCCAAGCTGTTTTTCTAGTTCTGGCGAGATAAGGCGAGAAGACCCGTCCCCCAAGCTTGGTAGCTCTATTGTTTGCGCGGACGAAATGCAAGCATTGAGGATGAGCAACGCTGCAAAAATAAGATTATGTAGTGTTGAACTTTTACCCCCGCATCCAGCGGCTTTGCATCCAAATAAGAAATCCATCGGTTGATGGTAAAATAAGTTCCCCGCTGGTAACAGCTGGGTCCAATTGAAAAAGCGACATGATATGCTGAGGAAAAACCTTTATGACACTGTTCACATGGAAGCAGAGCAAATAGAAGAAATTGACCTGAGTGGCTTAGATTGTCCTATGCCACTCCTTAAAGCGAAGTTGGCGCTCAATAGATTAGCTCCCGGAGCCCTTCTTAAAGTTCACGCCACTGACTCCGGATCTAGAAAAGATTTTGAAACTTTTTCTAAGCAGAGTGGTCATGAATTGTTGCGGAGCACAGAATCAAATGGCACATATACTTTTATCATTCGAAAAAAATCTTAATTCGGCTGCAAACCATTGAAGACCTTTGAATTACTGAAGGACTTCATAGACGATTATCTCGGCCACGAAGAAGCTGTTTTCTTCTCATTTTTAGTAATCTTGTTCGCCTTGATGCTGCTACTGCTGGTCGAGATTCTGGCTCCAGTGGTGACAGGCGTGGTGATAGCCTATGTGTTGAGTGGCCTGGTCGAAAGATTGTCCCGCGCGGGAATGCAAGAGATCGTCTCTGTCTCTACTGTTTTTATCGGTTTTGTTGGCTTGGTGTTGGGTTTCTTCCTTTTGTTAATCCCTTTACTGTGGCAGCAAGCGGCCAGTTTTGCCGCAGTTCTCCCTGGCTTGATGAGGACTATCCAAACAGGCTGGGAAGATTTGGCAGAAGCCTACCCTGAAATCCTTGCTAGAGCTGACTTTAGCTCTCTGCCCGTCTGGGTGACCGGCGAGTGGACCAATATGGGTGGCGCTGTCCTAGAAACCGCTTTTTCCCAGCTCTTTTCTATTTTCGGCATTTTTATCTATTTCTTTATCGTACCTTTCTCGGTTTTTTTTGTTCTTAAGGATGGTCGGAAGTTTCGGGCATGGATCTCAGCCATACTTCCAGAGAATCGGGTCATGTTAACGGCGGTTGCTCGTGAGATGGATCTCCAGCTTGGTAATTACATACGAGGCAAGTGTGCCCAGATTTTGATCGTCGGAAGTGTTAGTTTTTCGATCTTTTATTTTTTGCTTGATCTGAACTATTCGGCTCTTTTGGCCGCGGCCGTAGGGCTGTCAGTCGTTGTCCCGATCGTCGGCTTTGTTGCTGTGACTTTCCCGGTTGTTGGCGTTGCACTTGCCCAGTTCGGTTGGTCTGATCATCTGGCTTTGGTCATGATCTGTTACCTAATTATTCAGCTATTAGACGCTTACGTCCTTACGCCTATGCTTTTCTCGGAGGCGAATGATTTACATCCGCTTATAATTATTGTCTCGGTTTTAGTGTTTGGCTCCATTTGGGGTTTCTGGGGCGTGTTTTTTGCGATTCCTATGGCTCTTTTGGTGAAAGTAATAATTTCGGCTTGGCCGACTAGACGATCCAGTCTTGGGGTTGACGGCCGAACAGGGGAAAAAGATGAGTGATCGGGTACTAGTCCTATTTTTTGGATTGTGCTTCTCGTTTTCGGCGCTAGGCTCGGAAACAAAATCTGAAGTTAACAAAGAAGGGTCAAAAAAAAATTCGATAGAGAGCATTTCGAAAAAGAGCGAGATCTTTGAAGGGTTTTTTACACTCCTTCGAGAACAAGAAAAAGGATCGCTCTACCTAAAGATTAGGCCTGATCAGATTGGTGAAGAGTTCATTCATACTGTCGTTGCTCAGAATGGTGTAGTCGCTGGCGGGCATTATCGAGGGCAGTATAGGGACAATAAGATTCTCTCACTAAGACGGCATTTCAATAAGATTGAGTTTGTTCAAGCAAACACCAAGTATTACTTTGACCCAGATAGCCCACTCGCGAGAGCTTCCGGAGCTAACATTCCCTCCGCGATTTTAGCGGTAGAAAAAATCATTGATGAAGACGACGAAACTGGCGAGATCTTGATCTCTCTGGACACCGTTTTAAAAAAAGAAAAACTTTCGCAAATTAAACCCACTGGTAATCCAAGGGCCAAGCCAGGTGACCGTTTCGTATTAGGTAAATTAAACGACAAAAGGTCGAAAATCCTAGAAGTCAAGAGCTATCCAAAAAACAGTACGTTTTTGACCGAGTTGGTCTACGAGAATAGTGCGCCCTTTGTCCGTGGCGATGAGGACGTTACAGACCCCAGAGCGGTAAGTGTAATGATTCAGCATACTTTCATCAAAATGCCCGAGGAAGACTTTACGCCGCGAAAGGCTGATTATCGGATGGGGTATTTCACGGACCGAATTACCGATTTAACGAGTCGGAGCGTTGTGCCTTATCGTGATGTGATTAACCGTTGGCATTTGCGGAAGAAGGATCCGACGGCAAAGCTATCAGATCCAGTCCAGCCCATAGTTTGGTGGATCGAGAATACAACCCCATACGAATATAGGGATCTCATCAAAGAGGCAGGCCTACTGTGGAATAAATCTTTCGAAAAAGCCGGATTTACAAATGCGATAGAAATAAGAGTTCAGCCCGATGATGCGGAGTGGGATGCGGGTGATCTTCGGTATAATGTCCTGCGCTGGACCTCTTCACCTAATCCTCCGTTTGGCGGATATGGTCCCTCTTTTACAAACCCCCGGACCGGACAGATAGTAGGCGCAGATATCATGTTGGAATTTGCTTTTCTGACCAACCGGTTGCGCACTAAAGAAGCTTTAAAACCTGGCTCTCCTGAAAATCCTATGTCCCCCGACTTCTGCAACCTCGGTTTTAGTATGCAATCAGACTATTTATTCGCTTCAGGAGTTTTGGAGGCGCTTCCCGGGCGGTCGTCAGCAATGGGAGATTTGACGAGGGACAGCATTTTTATGTTGGTTTTGCATGAGCTTGGTCACACCCTAGGCCTCACCCACAATATGCGAGCGAGTCAGCTTCATAGCCGTCCTTTCGATGCGGAGCTAGTGTCGGAGAGGGGGTTGTCCGCATCGGTTATGGACTATGAGGCTGTCAATGTGGCTCCGTCAGGGGCGACGCAAACTTTTTTCTATCAAAACCGGCCAGGGCCCTATGATGATTGGGTCATTGAATATGGGTATTCGGAATCGTTGGCAGACGAGACGCTGGAAGGAGCTAGATTAGAAAGAATCCTAAGCAGATCTGTGGAGCCTGCTCTTGCCTATGGAAATGACGCGGATGATATGCGCAGGCCAGGGAGGGGTATTGATCCTGAAATCAATATTTACGATCTTAGTTCAGACGCGTTAGGGTATGCTGAGAAGAGGCTCGAGTTAGTCAAAGAGGCAGGCAGTGCTCTCCTGAAAGATTACTCAGAGGAAAGTTATCAGAAAGCGTATGACAACTTCTCTGTCTTGGTAAACCAACTTGCTCGCTCTGGCGGCGTTGTATCACGCTATGTAGGAGGAGTGCATATTAACCGTCATGCTCCTGGCTCCTCAGAAGAGACTCCCTACCAACCGGTCGAGGAGAACGCGCAAAAAAGAGCGATGCAGATACTGGCCAAGTACATTTTTGCCCCAGACGTACTCGACTCGCTAGTGGATAATATTTCATATCTACAACGCCAACGCAGAGGGTTCGATTTTTATCAAGAAACTGAGGATCCGAAGGTCCACAAGGCCCTTCTTCAGGTCCATGGTCGTGTGCTAGACCATCTTTTGCATCCGACTACTTTAAAACGGATTCTCGATAGCGGGCTTTATGGCAATGATTACTCTTTATTAAAAATGATGGGTGACCTAAGTGACGCAATTTTCTTGTTGGACGAAAATCTAAATGTGAACTCGATAAGACAAAATCTTCAAATTGATTATGTGAAGAGGCTGATTTCCGCGTGGTCTGGTCCCGCCAGTAAAAATCACGGGCATATAACCAGGACAGCCATTTTTTCTCAATTAAACTCGATAAAGTCCAGGGTTGGATATCACCCACGTTTGAACCCGGAAACCAAGGCTCACCGGGAACACCTTCGATTTCTGGTTGATCAGGCTCTGGCTATGGATGTCTAACGGAGCTTGTGGCAATCTGCGACGCTACGTAAGATTGCAGCTTTAAATGAGGGGCCAACTTGTTACAAGGTAGCATTGTCGCTTTAGTCACCCCAATGCGTGCAGATGGTAGTATTGATTGGGAAGCTCACGAGAGGTTGGTCCGATGGCACGTTGAGTCAGGGACTGCCGGTGTAGTGCCGATGGGCACTACTGGAGAGAGCGCGACCCTCAATACGCATGAACATCTGGAGGTGATAAGTAGAACCATCGAAGTCGCCAATGGAAGAATTTCTGTCGTTGCAGGAACTGGAAGTAATTCAACGGAAGAGACTTTGCATCAGACGAAAGAGGCAGAATCTTTAGGTGCCGATGCCTGCTTGTTAGTCACGCCGTATTATAACCGACCAACCCAAGAGGGGCTCTACGCACATTTTAAGAAGGTTGCAGAAACCACCTCTGTACCCCTTGTCCTATACAACGTTCCGGGTAGAACTGGTTGTGATTTGCTCCCAGAAACGATAGGTCGCTTGTCGTCGATAGAGGGAATCGTGGGGATCAAGGAGGCAAGTGGAAAAATTGAGAGGGTCTCCGAAATTAGAAGCGTCTCGGCAAGCGATTTTTTCATTTTATCTGGTGAAGACGCGCTGACTTTAGAAATGATGAATAATGGTGCGGTTGGGACAATTTCGGTTACTGCCAATGTTCTCCCAAAGGCGATGGCAGAATTTTGTGATTCATTTTTGTCCGGCAATATTAAGCGAGCCTCAGCGATTGATGAGGTATTGCAGAGTGTTCATGAGATTTTATTCATAGAGTCAAATCCAACACCAGCGAAGTGGGCATTGCATCAGATGGGTATAATCCATGAGGGCATCAGAATGCCACTTTTACCTTTGAGTTCGAGATACAGAAGCGAATTAAAAAAGCGTATAGACGAAGCGATGGAAGCTTTGAAATGATTTGTTGCGTAAAGATAAATTTGGCGGTCACTCTGAGATCCTTAGTTATAATAATCCAAGCTCTTCTTCTGACTTCTTGCGGGTGGTTCATGTCTGCTGATCAGGAAAAGAGTAAGAGTTATATAAACGTTGTGGCTCAAAAGCCCCTGGAAATCCCTGAAGGCCTCAGCGCGGATCGAATTAGAGACCCGTTTCCAGTCCCTCAGGTGGCGGAACAAGTCAACCCTGACTTTTATCCGAAACGTCCACCGCTTCCTGATGCTTTGTATGCGAATGACAATAGGAAGGAAGTCAGAATACAGAAATTGGGGGGGCGCCGTTGGCTGGCGTTGCCAGAATCGCCTACCACCGCTTGGCCGAAAATAAAGCAATTTTTTGCCGATAATGGCGTTGATTTGCTTTTCGAAGACACTGATTCAGGTCGCCTTGAGACTGAGGGTTTAAGGATTACCCAAGATAATTACCGGGATGTGGTTCGCTCAATCCTCGCCGAGGAGTCCGTGTCACCAGACGGTTTGCATAAGATAATTCTTGAAGTCCAATCAGGATTGCAAACAAACTCCAGCGAAATTAGGTTAAGACACTTCTATCTATCTCAAGATACCGCGGGGAAGAGTTCGGGACGCACATCAATGGGCAACCCATCAGACTCTGTGCAGGTCGAGGAGAAGCTATTATCAGATTTAGGGTCCTATGTCGCGGCTAGAGTTGCTGAATTAACAGTCTCCAGAGTAGCTCTCACCATAGGTGGTTCGGCGAAAACCAACATTCGAAGAGATGCTCAGGGTCGGCCGGTCTTACAAATGTCGTTAGATAAAGATCGTGCTTGGGCGACTTTAGGTCAAGCAGTGAGGAACGCGGGGTTAGCAGGTATTACCTCTGTAAGCGAAGATCCTGCTGACAGAGAGATTGTAATTCGCGTGCCAAGAGGGCTTTTGATTGGTGAGAATGGCAGAGGTTTCTTTTGCAGGATCACTTTTTCTTGTGGAAATAAATCCGACTTTAGGTACGTCCTCAAGATGAAAGGAATGGCTGATAAAGCTGATATTCAAGAAGTGTTTGTTTCGCGAGTTAACGAAATGCCAATCACCAACGAGCTATCGCAGCAAATACTAGTGCTTATCAAAGAGTATGCCGCCTAATGGGGTTTGCCTCGTTAGGGAGCGGTAGCAGCGGTAACGCCACAATCGTCGCCGTGAGCCGCTCGATCTTCCTCGTAGACTGCGGGTTCAAAGTGCGCACGATGGAGCGACGATTGAGTCAGTTAGATATATCACCTGGTGATATAGATGCCATATTTATAACCCATGAACATTCAGACCATATTTCAGGTTTGGCTGGATTTGCTCACAAATACAACATAAAAACCTTTGCGAGCTATGGCACACAGAAAAAAGCTTTCATCGGAGCAAATTGCTCAATTTTTGATGCAGACCGAGCTTTTGAAGTCGACGGGGTCAAAATTACCCCGGTGAGAACACCCCATGATGCCAGAGAGCCCACCCAATTTATTTTTGAAGATGATATTGAAAAGGTAGGTGTCCTAACCGATATAGGCAAACCGACCAGTCACGTTCTTCAGGAGTTTGAGAGTTGCACGCATCTATTACTAGAGGCAAATCATGATGAGCGGATGCTGGCAAACGGAAGTTATCCACAGCAACTAAAAAGAAGGATTAGCGGTGATTTTGGACATCTTTCTAATGCCCAGGCTTTGCATGTTCTTGAGCGGATTTATACGAGTGATATGCAGGTTAGGCTCGGCCATATTAGTGAACAAAATAATAGCGTGGAGGTTTTGACTGAAACATTTCGAAAAGTTGCCAGACAAGTTGCCAGCCTTGAATTTGCGAATCAAAAACAAGGCTTCAATTGGGTCGGTAGAAGACCCATGGCCCGTCAAGTCTCTTTTGACAGGGTTGTTTAGATATTGATCGCAGGAATTATTGATCTTTTGAGGGACAAGGAAAGTTATGAATAGTCATCAGATTTTTGAAGTTGAGCTAGAAAGCTTTCAAACAGAAGTCGTGGACAAGTCAAAAGATGCGAGCGTGCTGCTTTTGTTTTGGGCTGACCAAGCTCCATCCTCGGTCGAATTTAGATCTCGGCTTGAACAATTGCATGCCGAGTATCAGGGCAAATTTGCGCTGGGTCTCGTTGATGTTGCAAAGGACCAAACCTTGGCTCAGCAGTTGCAAGTTAGGGGTCTTCCCAGTTTGCGTGTGGTTCAAAAAGGTCAGGTGACCGAGCAGCTTGATGGCGATATCGAGGACGCTGAATTGAGAGCTCTGATTGATAAGCTAACCCAGTCCATATCAGGAGCGGTTCAGGAACAATTAGAGTCGATATTGGAGTCGGGCAATTATGAGGCGGCGATAGAAATGCTGAAGCAGGCAATTGAACAGGAGCCCCAAAGCCAAACTTTACGGATTGATTTAGCCGATGTCTTGTTGATGGCCGACGAAGTCGAGGCAGGTAAAAGTGTGTTAAAAGATATTCCGCTTGACACACCTGAGCGCAATCGGCCAGAAACGCGCTTAAGCATGATCGAAGAAGCGCAGGGACTTCGCACTTTATCTGATCTTCAAGAACTGCAGATAACAAACGAGAGTGATCTGAGTGTTAAGTACGAACTCTCCATCCATTACGCCCTCAGCGGGGACTATGAGCTCGCCCTAAATCAAGCTTTAGAAATGCTCAAAATCGATAGGAGTTATCAGGATGATTTGGGGCGGATTACCATGCTGAGAATCTTTGATTTGAGAAAGAAAGGAGATCAGATTGTAAGTCTATTTCGGCGAAAAATGTTTAATCACCTCCACTAGGAAACAACGATTAAAAAAGCGTTGTGCATTTAATCTAACAATATTTTTGTTGGGCAACTAGCAGGCTAGTGGGCAATCTCCCCGCGCTTGTTGACTTAGCAAGTTAGTATTCACTAACCAAATGGCATTTGTTTATACACACGGACTTTAAGACTTTTGGTCGACTCAAGAAGGTAGACTATAACCTTATTGAATCTGAAAAAATTTCTCTAAGCATATGAAATATATAATAAAAATATTTTTTTTGCACTCTTTTGAAGCATTTTAAAATGGTTCCACAGGTTTTTCTGCACATTTAGTCCTAAAGTTATCCTCAAACTTATCCACAGGCTTCAGTTGGTGAATATGTGGACTCAAAGCGATAAGTCATCACCTCCCGAGTCAAGAATTTAGTGCTTACCATAGGAGAGCGTTAGATCAGGACCTTGTCTGTCGCGTTTAAAGGGGTGTAACGTTGAAGAAGGCTTTTTAGGCAACGATTGCCATATGCTAAGGCCATTAAGAGGTAGGATTTAATGGACGAATTAGA
>ENA-OSEY01000857-OSEY01000857.1-marine-metagenome-genome-assembly--contig:-NODE-857-length-21464-cov-3.637443_pt1 | contig 21464 bp, 23 predicted proteins | sample MGYA00248465_ERZ534230 | MGnify/ENA primary metagenome ERZ534230 (study PRJEB26409, sample SAMN06344110) | marine metagenome | isolation source: Sea water from surface | place: Atlantic Ocean:Southern...
AACCTAGTTTTATATTCCTTTAAAGTAAAATCCATCTAATTTGATCTCATCAGTTTTCCAAATCCTTTTATATTATTTTTTATTCCAATTTTATTTAGCGTATCCCATATAAGTACTTGGTTACTTGAAAATACCATTATACCTAATTTTTTTTCAAGTTTTTCTATTATAGATAAAGCTGGTAATGCAGTACATGAAATAAATAAAGCCTCTGCACCATTTAATTTCATATTAGACAGAACCCTATAGAGATGTCTACTATCAACTTTTCCAATATTTATATCCGATTTAATATTAAAATAAGAATTTGAAGTAATTATAAAATTATTTATTTTAAAATAATCTAATACCTCGTCATTTAATTTTTTTGAGTAAGGTGTAAATATTGCAATTTTTTTAATTTTAAATTTTCTTAATGCATTTATTGATGATGTGCTTGGAGTTGTTATTTTTGAATTAGGTTTAGCCTTGATTACTTTATTTTTAATAACCGCATATCCAGCAGCAATTGTTCCAGACGTGCATGCATAGGCGACGCAATCTACTTTTTCACCAGGTAAGATGTTATTTGTTACTTTAGTTATCTTCTTCGACATTTTAATTAAATTGTTTCTTGTTAAAGGGTTAAAACTTTCTATTCGGTTTACAAACAAGTCAATTTTCTTATTTTTCAAAATATTTTGAAAATCTCTCTCAATTATATAGTCACTAGCAAGAGCAATTAATCCTATTTTAGGAAAACTAAATTTGTTATATTTTGGCACTATTTTTTTAGATTTCATAATTTATATTTATTAATATACATTACAAAAAGCTAACTGGAACTCTTTCTCTTAGTTATTTGCGATATATTTACTATTGAATTTATTTATTAATAAGATTTAATTTTAATTTTATAAATTATTAAATTAGAGGGAAAATATGAAAAAATTAATTTCTGCACTGTTCATTTTTGTATCTTGCTTTGCTTCAAAAGCATTTTCTGATGGGCATGCGATTAAAATGGGTGTAATTCTAGGATTTACAGGACCTATCGAATCTTTAACGCCTGCAATGGCCGCTTCTGCTGAATTAGCATTTAAAGAAGCCTCCGACTCTGGAAATTTGTTGGGTGGAAAATCTATTTCAGTTGAAAGAGCTGATAGTACATGCGTTGACTCAGCGGCTGCAACTACAGCAGCAGAGGGATTGGTATCAAATGGTGTAATAGCTATTATGGGTGCTGACTGTTCAGGTGTAACCGGAGCAATAGCAACTAATGTTGCAGTGCCTAACGGTGTTGTAATGATTTCACCATCGGCTACTTCTCCTGGTTTGACTGATCTAAATGATAAAGGATATTTTTTTAGAACAGCACCATCTGATGCTAGAGGTGGTCAAGTTTTAGCAGATATCACTAAAGATAGAAAAGTTAAAACTATTGCAGTTACACATACAAATAATGATTACGGTAAAGGATTAGCTGATGTTTATGTGGCTGCAGTTAAGGCTCATGGTATCAAAGTTACAGCAGTTACTGCTCATGAGGAAGGTAAAGGAGACTATGGAGCTGAAGTTGCTACTCTGGCTTCTGCTGGAGGAGATGCTTTAGCTGTTCTTGGATATTTAGATCAAGCAGGTGGTATGATAATTCAAGGTTCACTTGACTCAGGATCTTTCGATACTTTTGTACTGTCTGATGGTATGATTGGTGATTCTTTAACTGATAGATTTGGAAAAGATTTAAACAAATCGTTTGGATCTTTGCCAGGTTCTACAGGTAAAGGAGCTGGTAAATTTTCAGAAGTTGCAAAAGCTGGCGGAATAGATTCTTCTGGACCTTACACTGGTGAGTCATATGATGCTGCTGCATTGATTACTCTTGCTATGCAAGCGGGTGGTAAAGCAGATAGAGCTACAATTCAAGCAAATGTTATGGATGTCGCTAACGCTCCCGGAAAAAAAATATATCCAGGTGAATTAGGAAAAGCTCTTGATTTATTATCAAAAGGTAAAGCAGTAAATTATGAGGGAGCAACTGGCGTGGAGTTTACTGAGGTTGGAGAAGCTTTTGGTTCTTTCTTAGAAAAAGAGATAAAAGGCGGAAAATTTAAGACAAAAAAACAAAGATAATTTTAATTAAAAGCCCCGTTTGTAATAATTCGGGGCTTTATTAAAACAAGTATTTATCAGCTAGATACATAAATATACCAAAAGCAAAACCTAATAAAATATAATACATTAGATTACTGAATTTATAGCTTTATAAATTTCTGCTTTAGAGGTTTCACCAATACTTCTATAAACTTCTTTGTTATTTTTAAATATTAAAAGCGTGCTTTGATATTGAACATCAAATAAATTAGATATTTCTTTATTAGTTACATCAAATGCAAAGTACTCAATATTTTTAAATTCTTTTTTTGCCGTATTTAATACCTTCATTTGACTTGCACAAGAATAACAATATTTAATCCAAGAACTTACAATTACAACTTTCCCATCGGATTGTGCTTTTTTAAATAAATCATGATTAAAAGTTGTTTCTTTTTCTAAGGCATTAGAGCTAAATGGTACTAGTATAAATAATAATATTAATAATTTTTTCATAATTAATGTTTTACAATTTTTTCTGGTAAAATACCCTGCGGTCTATAGCGCATTATTATTAAAAGCCCAATGCCTATAATCAAAAATCTAAAATAGGGAGCGCTATTTATTAAGTGAATTTTAATTTCGTTTGTTTCGGGTAAATTTGCAGTAAAAAAGTTTATCAAAAATAAAGACATTGGGGCGGCTTGAACCCAAAGAAACCATACAGCAAAGCCTCCAAGAATTGCTCCAAAATTATTTCCTGTACCTCCAACAATGACCATTACCCAAATCACAAAAGTATATCTCATTGGTCTATAACTACCTGGTGTAAATAGTCCGTCATTTGTAACCATCATTGCACCAGCTAATCCAACTATTGCTGAACCCAGAATAAAGATTAACAAATGTTCCTTAACTACATTTTTTCCCATAGCACTTGCTGAGATTTCATTGTCTCGTATTGCCCTCATTTTTCTCCCCCAAGGAGAATATAATGCTCTTTGTGTAAGTATTAGAAGAGCTACAACTACTATTAAAAACAGACCTGAAAAACACAATTTAACATAAATAGATGAAGCATCTATTACCAATTGTGATAACTGATCCTTACGTTCAGAGATTGAAGTAATCATATTTAATTTTGTAGAATTAAATTTTTCTACTAAATTTATGAACCATTCAGAATTTTGAAGGTCAATTTCATAGGGTGCAGGTCTTTTTAAACCAATAACATTTTTTACACCTCTTGCTAGCCAATCTTCATGCTTTATAATTGACACTATAATTTCCGCTATCAGCAATGTAGCAATTGCTAAATAATCTGCTCTCAGACCTAATGCTATTTTGCCAACCACAAAAGCAACACCTGCCGCGAATAATCCCCCAACTATCCACGATAATAAAACTGGTAAACCCAACCCTCCTAGAAAACCAGTTTTAGCTGGATCTACTGACTCTATGCTTTCTATAGCTGGAGCAGATATAAACCTTAATATAATTATCCCAGAAATTATTACTGAACTTATAATAAAAGTTTTATTTTTAATATTTTTATTTTTTATTAAGTATTTTATTAAAAAAATTATTACTACAATAATCAAAAGACAAAATATTAAACTTAAACCGCCAGCACTCCAAGCTTCAGGTACTGGTGCAACTGATACTAATACTACTGCTAAGCCACCAAGTGCAGTGTAACCCATAATTCCAAAATTAATTAATCCCGCATATCCCCATTGAATATTTGCCCCAATTGTCATCACTGCTGAAATTAAACAATAATTTAAAATCGATAAAGCAATTGACCAAGATTGAAACACACCTACAAGAATAATTAAAAATAACATTATTGAGTAAGCGGCTATTACATTGGAATATTGCCTCATATTTTTTTACCCTCAAAAATTCCTGATGGTCTAAATAGAAGAACAATAACTAGTATAGAAAAAGATATAGCGAATTTATAATCAGTGGATAAAAGTTGCACTAAAGAGTTAGGCTCTAAAGATTCTGGTAAAATATATGAAAAAAACTTTTTGTAAGCATAGGTTAAAAAAATTTCAGCAAACGCTATTACATAACCTCCCAAGAAAGCTCCATAAGGGTTACCAATTCCTCCAACGATTGCTGCTGCAAATATTGGAAGCATATTGTTAAAATAAACAAATGGTCTGTAGCTTTTATCTAATCCGTACAATATTCCACCAATTGTAGCTAGAATTCCTGCAATTATCCAAGTAATTAGTACCACCTTTTTTGGATCTATACCTGAAAGTAATGCCAAATCCTCATTGTCAGAATACGCTCTCATAGAAGTTCCAGTTTTAGTTTTATTCAAAAACCAAAACATTATTGAAACAACAATAATTGTCACTAAAACTGTTAAAATTTGGGTTGATTTTATTGTTAATCCCTCATTTAGTCCTGTCATCTCTTTAAATTCTGTCGCTTTTAAAATAAATTTTTCACCGTCTAGAAATCTACGATCTGAGGGACCTATGATAATTCGTATAATTGCTTGAGTAACGAACATTACTCCAACACTTACCATTGCTAACTGAACAGGAGGACTTTTTTTAATTCTATAATAACTAAATACGAACTTATCAATAGTAAGCATGTAAAAAATCATCATAAAGACTGCAAAAGGTATAGTTAAAAGTGCAGTAGGTAAAATTCCAAAATTAATACCAACAGATTGAAAATAATAGGTTAACAATACTGAGAACATGGTTCCAAATGACATCATATCTCCAGTCGCAAAATTCGCAAATCTTAGTACCCCGTAAATTAATGTAACAAATATTGCTCCAAGAGCTAACTGTGAACCGTATGTTAAAGCAGGCAAAATTGTAAAATTTAAAAGTAAAATAATGGCGTTTAAAAAATCCATCTAGGCTCCCAAAAAAGATCTTCTTACTTCTGGATCCTTTAGCAAATCTTTACCCAGACCCTCAAATTTATTTTGTCCTGTAACTAAAACATATCCTCTATCAGATATTGTTAATGCTTGTTTGGCGTTTTGTTCGACCATTATTACAGCAACATTCGTTTTTTTTATTTTAATTATATGTTCAAAAAGTTCATCCATAACTATTGGCGAAACTCCTGCTGTTGGTTCATCTAACATTAATACTGACGGCTTAATCATTAAAGCTCTACCAAGTGCAACTTGTTGTCTTTGACCACCTGATAATTCACCTACGATTTGATTTTTTTTTTCTGATAAGACTGGAAATAATTCAAAAATTTCATCTATTACATATTGTATATTATCAGTTCTCAAAAATGCACCTACTTCTAAATTTTCTTTAACTGTAAGTTCAGCAAATACATTTCTAGTTTGTGGAACAAAAGAAATTCCTTTTTTCACTCTTTCTTGAGGTTTAAGGTTAGAGATGTCTTCTCCATTAATCAAAACATTTCCTTTTTTTAACTTTAATAAACCTAGTAAAGCTTTCATTACTGTTGATTTGCCTGCACCGTTTGGTCCAAGTAAAGCAACTATTTCACCTTTGTCTGCTTTCACTGTACAGGAATTTATAATATCTGGTCCATTATTATAGCCAGCTGTCATATTATTTCCCTCAAAGAATGTCATAATTATTACTTGTTTTTTGATCTACCTAAATAACTTTCTATTACTAAATCATTATTTTTAACTTCATCAGATTTACCCTCAAATAGAACCGAGCCATCAGATAATACAATTATAGGATCACACATTCTGCTAATGAAGTCCATATCATGTTCAATCATACAAAAAGTGTAACCTTTCTCTTTATTTAATCTCAAGATTGCTGTTCCTAACTCTTTAAGAAGTGTTCTATTAACTCCTGCACCAACTTCATCCAGGAGAACCAATTTGGAGTCAACCATCATAGTTCTGCCTAATTCTAAAAGTTTTTTTTGACCCCCAGATAAATTTCCTGCTAGCTCATTTGCTAGATGCTTTAAATTAAGAAATTCTATAACTTCGTACGCTTTTTTTTTTATAAGTTCTTCTTCATTTTTAAATTTTTTCCTTATAAATAAAGCGTTTAACAACTTTTCACCAGATTGATTTGCTGGAACCATCATGAGGTTTTCAATAACAGTTAAGTTTGCAAATTCATGAGCAATTTGAAAAGTTCTTAATATACCTTTAGAAAACAACTCATACGAAGGTAATCCAGTTATATCTTCGTTGTTAAAATAAACTTTACCAGTATTAGGTTTTAAAGAACCAGCAATTAAGTTAAATAATGTTGTTTTTCCTGAACCGTTAGGACCGATAATGCCAGTAATAGATCCCCTTTTGATTTTAAGTGAACAATTATTAACTGCTAATAAACCACCAAAATTTTTCGAAAGTTTCGATATGTCAAGTATATATTCTGTATTACTCATCAAAAGTTACTTAAGTCTTGATACTATTTTGTTTAAAGAACTATTTAAGCTTTTATAAAATTTTTTATTTTTCAAAAATCTTAGAGTTTGTTCATTTAAACCTTTAGGTGTCTGAGAATGTTTTACTAAAATTTTCAAATCCCTATTAGAATTTGATAACGCATTTTCAGAAAGAGCCAAAAATAAAGACGTTACATATTTTTGAGATTTAATTTTATTTATACCTTTTTTTTGAATCCATTTTGAAACATTATTCAATAATTCATAATATGGGGCCATCAAAGATGATGCTGCCCAAAAATTAAGAGATAAATTCTCATTTTTAATCTCTATACAATCTCCTATTTTATCAAAAAAATTTTTAACTTTTTTATTAGCAGGAAAAATTGGGACAGGGCCTTTTTTTAATGATATTGGAGGTAAAGGTATAGCTCTTACTATTAATGCTTTTACTTTAATTAATTTTCTAAGCTCTTTCATTTTAATAGTAGATATAAAACTTATTATTATTTGTTTTTTTTTAAATTTTAATTTTTTAAGAATCTTTATTGCAACATTTGGGGTTACCGCTAAAAATACCCAATCAGAATTTTCTATAATATTCTGATTATCTGAATTTATAACTATTTTACTATTTTTTTTTTGAAGCTGATTTGAAATTTTTGAATTTCTTTTAGAAATGTATATTTTTTTAAATTTTATATTTGATGAAATTATTCCTGATACTACTGCTTTGGTAATTTCACCTGTGCCTATAAATCCAAGTTTCATTTTTTAACACTTTAGTAATTTTTATATCAGACAAAAAAAAAGACCAGTTAAAAACTGGTCTTTTTTTAATATTTTAAAACGTGTTTTCTAATTTAGAAAGTTTTACCAATCGAAATTTTACCATAAGCTGAAAGCATATCTTCTAGCTTAACTTTGTTATTCGTTTGATTTTCACTAGCCGCGTTTTGACTTCCTGTAGTTGCAGTTGCTTCTACATCATCGTAAGCCATTGCAGCAAGCTCCGCTCTTAAGAATACACCATTATCAGCATCATGCTGAAAACCTAGACCAAGTTGAACAAAAGTTGTATCTTGTTCACCATATTTTGATGTAATACCAGTTGTAATACTATCTAAAGTTACCATACCTAAACCAGCTTTTACATATATACCTGATAGTGGAGTAGGAACTATTCCATAAATAGAAAGATGGTTTTCAAATTCACCTTTAACAGTATTAGCTCCATCTGGTTGATCGTTTTTATTTTCAGGAGTTTGAATTGTATCTGGAATATAATCTATTCCGACTATAACTGATCCAGTGTCATACTCTACAAAAACAGATGTGACCGTATCTTGGAATGCTCCAGCTTCTGAAGTTATCGGACCTGGAGTATTATTTGATCCTGGTCTGTTAGTCTCTGTACCTAAAGCGTAGAAACCTTGCTCTGATAAAGAAATTCCTGCAGAAATTTGGGCATAAGATGGTGAGCAAACTAATATTGCAAACACGATTGAGCTCAATATTTTTTTCATGTTTTTCCTAATGTTAATTTTTATAAAAATTGAGTCTTAATAACACTATTTGGTCAATATTTATGCTAAATTTTAAACTTAAAACCATAAAATAATTTATTGTGTTAAAAATACCACAAATAAAATTTGAATTATCTTGAAATTTTTAAAAACAATTTTTAGTTGTAAAAATGGCCTTTTTTTAGGGATAGTCCTAAAAACCGGGAGCTAAAAATGGCTAAATAGGACTATCTCTAGCACAATATCATATTCTAAAGTAGATTGCATTAGTTAATTTGTCCAAAATGAAAAAAAATAATAGACCCATAACAAAAGTTAAAAATGCAGAGCCTAAAATAATCAATGAAAATTGGGTTATTTGGGCAGCATGGGCAGACAGAATTACCTTTGAGGAAATAAGGGAAAAATCAGGGTTTACTGAGGGCCGCGTTATTAAATTAATGAGGAAATCTCTTAAACCTTCATCATTTAGATTGTGGAGGAAAAGGGTTACCTCTCAAAGCATAAAACATAGAAAAAAATTTGAATTATCAAGGAAATTAATAAAGCAGAAAGTAGATAAATATAAATATTAAATTAGTAATTTTATGAAAATTAACTATATGTAAATTATGAAAAAAATACTCATGTACTCAGGACCAATGTGCAATTTTTGTGAAGCTGCAAAAAGGCTTTTAAATAGAAATAACCTTGAATATGAAGTCTTAGATATTTCTACTAAAGAGGGTTTAAGAGATGAAATGACAAAAAAATCAAATGGAAGAAGAACTATTCCACAAATTTTCTTCGATGATTATCACGTAGGTGGTTACCAAGAGCTTAGAGAATTGGAAAAATCTGGTAAGCTAGCTCAATATCTTAATAATTGAATTACCTCTTTTTTGGTACAAAAACTAAACATATACCATTATTACAATAACGTTTACCAGTAGGTTTTGGTCCATCATCAAATATATGACCATGATGACCACCACATTTTTTACAATGATATTCTGTTCTTGCATAACCTATGAGGTAATCTGTTTTTGTCTCAAATACCTCTGGCAGAGATTCATAAAATGAAGGCCATCCCGAACCACTTTCATATTTAGTCTCTGAGTCGAATAGTTTAGTGTTACAATTTACACAATGGTATGAACCTTCCCTTTTTTCAAAATTAAGCTCACTTGAACCTGGTCTTTCAGTTCCCTCTTCAAACAAAATTAGTTTTTGCTCAGCTGATAAGTTTTTATTTTTTTCATTCATAATTAATTTCTTTTTTATTGGATAAGGTGATTCCCGCAATAATAAAAATTGCCCCAAGTAAATGATAATACATGAATTTCTCTTTAAAAATAAATATTGCCATTATAGCCCCAAAGATTGGCATTAAATGTAGAAATACCCCAGCTCTATTTGCTCCGATGATTGAAATTCCTTTGATCCAAAATAAAAAAGCAAATAGACCAGGAAAAAAAACAACGTATGTTAAAGTTAGATAAAAAGCTTTATTTAATTTTAAACTACTACCTAAAAAAAATTCCGCTATATAAACCGGTATTAAAAAAACCAAACCACATAGTATAACTACTTGCAGAAGCGTTATTTGGGAGATTTCGTGTTTTTTTTTCTTTAAGAGTATAGAAAAAATTGCCCAAGAAAACATAGCGACAATCATTGAAACATCTCCCTTATTAAAATTTAGGCTTTTGACAATCTCAATGTCAACTTTTGTAATTATTGAAAAAACTCCTAACAAAGAGAGAAAAACTCCTATAACTTGATACAAGTTTGTCTTCTCTATTTTTAACATTGATGAAATAAATATTATCCAAACTGGTATTGTAGAAATCATCAAAACACCAGATATAACTTGTGTATAATATAATGAGTAATAGACAACAGAATTAAAAATTGTAATACTAGTTATTCCTAAAACAATAAATAGACCTATATTATCTTGAATATATTTTTTTTTATTTATTAGTTCTTTATAGGTAAATGGAAGTAAAATTAAACCAGCAAAAAACCATCTATAAAAATTTAAAGTAAATGGAGGTATTTCGTAAAAACTAGCTGCCTTACCTACTATGAAATTCCCAGACCAGAATATGGTTGTCAAAATTAGTAAAAAGTAAGCAAAATTATTTTTGTTCACTTAATTAAGCAAATCTTAAAGAACTGTATGGTTCGAGATTTAAATTAGTATTTTCTTCAGAAATCATTTTACTAATAATCTTCCCAGATATAGCTCCTAAAGTCCAGCCCAAATGATGGTGTCCAAAACAATAATATACATTTTCATAATTTTTAGATGGGCCTATCACAGGTAAAAAATCAGGTAGAGTTGGTCTAAATCCAAGCCATTCATCTTGATGTTCAGGTAAACCATCTAACATTTCTTTTGCATTTAAAATTAAATTTTTAATCCTATTTTTTGAAAGGGGATTTTCTAAACCACCAAATTCTACTGTACCAACAACTCTTAACCCTTGTTCCATAGGAGTCATTCCAAATCCTCTATTGGAGTAAACTATTGGTCTAGATATTAAATGATCGTAATCCTTGAAATGAATATGGTATCCTCTTTCTGTATCTAGTGGAATTTTTTCATGTAGCTGATCTGTTAATTTTTTTGAAAATGCTCCACAAGCAATTATGATTTTATCGAAATTAAAACGTTGAGACTCAGATCTTAACACGGGTTTATTCTCAACAAAATTAAGATCCTTGATATTCAATTTTAAAAACTTTCCCCCTTTAGATATAAAATTTTCATACAATTTGATTAAAATTTTTTTTGGGTTTCTTGCATGTCTTGCATAATCATAGAAAACTCCCCCATGATAGAAAGGTTTTAAATTAGGTTCTAAATCATGTATCTCTTTTTTATTTACAATTTGTTGCTTAACACCTAAATCATTTCTAATTTTTATTTCAAGATCCCTGCTTTTTAAATTTTGTTCATTCCAAACATACAATATTCCATTATTTTCAATTAGACCGCTTATATCTACTTCGTCAAATAGTTCGTCAAATGCGGGTAATGCTAAATCTAAAATTTGATGCATATATTTAGCGGTGTGCATCATATTATTATTGTTACAATTTCTTAAAAATCTGAAAAACCATGGCAACATTTTATATACATAATTCCATTTTAAAGCTAAGGGACCTCTTGAGCTCATTAACATTGCTGGCACATCTGTAACCACATCAGGTCTATTCAACGGCACTGAGGCATAAGGAGAAAAATGACCCGCGTTTCCATACGATGCTGCATTTCCTGGTTCATCTCTATCGAACAAAGTGACATGAAAACCTTTTTTTTGTAAAAATAAAGCATTACAAACACCTTGAATACCGGCACCAATTATACCTATTTTTAATTTAGTCATAACTTATAATACAAAATTTAAAGGAAAAAATTAGGGTGACAAAATATCTTAAGTCGTTTTTTCTTAAAGTCTCAATTTTTATGATTTTTTCTTTTTGATAAGCTCAGTATTATTAATATTTGTCGGTAAGCAAGAGGGGATCCAGATCTAATATGAAAATCTGAAATTTTTTTATTATTTTTAGCTAATTCTTCTAATTTTTCGAACATAAATTTATATTTATAATTAATATAATTATAAACTTTAATTAAAAATATTTAACTTAATTTATTGTCCAATTTGGTCAGTAATTTAAGTATTTTTGGCGCATCTGGTACATTGTTTTATGACTATGATATCTGTTCTCTACTATGAATTTTACTACTCATAACTATACCGAGTCCTATCATTGTAGCCAACATGGATGAACCTCCATAAGACATGATTGGAAGAGGTGAACCAACTATTGGTAGTAATCCTAATACCATCGACATATTAACAGTAATATAAATGAAAATTGCTGAACCGAAACCATAGCAAAATATTTTTGCGAAAAAGCTTCTTGATAAAGATCCAATACGAATGATTCTGAAAATTAAAATTGCATATAAAATTAATAATATTAATGATCCTAAAAAACCAAACTCTTCAGAATAAAGTGTAAAAATAAAATCAGTATGCTTCTCCGGTAAAAATTCTAAATACCCTTGAGTACCTTTTAAAAAACCTTTTCCTGTTAAGCCGCCAGATCCAACTGCTATTTTAGATTGTATAATTTGATATCCTGCTCCTAAGGGGTCTTTATCTGGATCAAAAAAAGTTAAAATTCTTAGTTTTTGATATGGCTTTAAAAAAGAAATTATAAAAGGTGCCGAAATAATAAATAGTAAAAAAGAATAAAAAAAATATTTAACATTAACACCAGCTAACCATAAAACAATAATACCGCTTATAGCTATTAAGATTGATGTTCCAAGATCTGGCTGAGTTATCACTAAAAATGTAGGTAAAACTAAAATTACAATTGGAACAAATATATTTGTGAACTTATTCATAGTATGAATTTGTGCTCGGTGATAATATTTTGCAAAGCATGCAATAATTGCAATTTTCATAAGCTCGGAAGGTTGTAAGTTTATAAAATATAGATTGATCCATCTTTGGGATCCTGATGCTGTTATTCCGTAAAATGATGCCCAAATTAATAACAATAAGGTTACAAAGTAAAATAAATACGATAGAGCATGCCAGGTTCTTATATTAATAAATGATATGGCAATCATCATTGAAAAAAATATACAAAATCTCAAAGCATGATTTTTGGTATGATAAAGTATTTCACCACCATCTGTAGAGTACATTGAAAAAATTCCGATAAGTCCAATAAGCATTACGCACAAAAGTAAAATATAATCAAAAGATCTTAATTTCTGGAAAAAAGTAAGTTGATTTGAAAATGAAATACTATCTCTCATATCTTAAATCCATTTTTATTTTGTCTATCCTCATGTCTGTCGATAACAGCTTTCATTAATTTTTTCGCTAATGGTGCAGCAGCTTTACTTCCTGATCCGCCATGTTCAACCAATATACTCATAGCATATCTTGGATTTTTATAAGGTCCAAATGCGATAAACCAAGCATGATCACGATTTCTATACGGAATTTGTGATAGTTCTAAATCTAACTCTCTTTCTTCTTCAGTAATTCTCTTGACCTGTGAGGTACCTGTTTTTCCAGCAAACTGATATTTTGGATCATCTATTCTAGAAGAATAAGAAGTACCATATATTTCATTAGTGGATTTGAACATAGCATCTAAAACAAATTTAACATTTTCAGGATTTCTATAAAGTGGCTCATACTCTTTAATACTAGGTTTTAAAAATTCCTCAGTCGCTTTTATTAATGCATTATCTTTTTGTTTAGCTTCAATTTCATTTTCTAACATCTTTTGTTTTATCATTTCATATGAGTTTTGATTTTCATCTACTCTAATTTTTGGGTAAATCTTATATCCTCCATTTGCTAACTGAGCAGTCATTAAGCATAATTGTAGAGGATTTGTTTGAATATAACCTTGTCCTATTCCTGTTATAAATGTTTCTCCTAAATACCAATTTTGACCTAAATTTTCTTTTTTCCATTTAGTAGATGGAACAATACCTTTTTTCTCATTTAGGAAATATTCACCAAGAACTTGTTTGCCTAATCCAAATTTTTCAGCAGTTATATTCAGTCTATCAACCCCAAGCAGTCTAGCAAGTTCGTAAAAATAAATATCACAAGATTGTTTAATCGCATTTTTTAAACTCATAAATCCATGACCTTTTTTTTTCCAACAATGATATTTTTGGTCATACATTTCTACTTTACCCTTACATTCAACTTTCATATTTGTTCTAATAACATCATTTTCTAAAGCTGATAGGGCCACTAATGGTTTAATCGTTGATCCTGGTGAATATAACCCCGATACAGTTTTATTAATTAGTGGCTTTAAAGGATCTTTTTTAATTTGATTCCATAAATTATTATCAATTCCATATAAAAATAAATTAGGATCAAATGATGGTGAAGAGTTCATAGCTATTATTTCACCAGTATAAATATCCATTACGCTTATAGATCCTGCTTTATCTCTTAAAAGTTCTGAAGTTAATTTTTGAATTTCGGTGTCGATAGTTAAATTAATTGTTTTTCCCTTATTTCCCTCTTTAAAATCGATTTGATTTATTCTTTTTCCATAAGCATTTACTTCATATCTCTGTACACCATTAGTACCTATTAATTCATTTTCAAATTTTTTTTCCAGACCAGATTTTCCAACCCTAAGTCCTGGAACATTCCTATCTTTTATTATATCATTACTTATAATATCTTTTGGACTAGCTTGAGATACATATCCAAGAACATGTGTATAACTTTCTCCAAAAGGATAACTTCTTCCTACAGATATTACTGGTTTGGCTCCAGGCAATTCATGTAAATGAAAATTAATTCTAGAAAATTGACTCCAAGTCAAATTTTCAGATATAACTAAAGTCTCCCAAGGCTTTTGACTATTTTTTATTTTTATAAGTTTTGTTAACTTCTCATTATTAAAATTTAGTATATCTTTTAACCTTACAATGAGACTTCTAAAATCCTCAACCTGTTCAGGAACTACATGTAATTGATAAACCTTCAAATTTCCTGCAATTGTTTTTCCAAAGTAGTCTTTAAATTCACCTCTTACTGGGGGTAGCCTTGTTTCTCTAAGTCTATTTTTATCCGATAAAGTTAAGTACTTTTTATTTTCACTAATTTGCAATGAAAAAAGCCTACCAACTATTCCTAAAAAGACAACTGCTTTAGCTGCAGAGAATATGAACATTCTTCTGTTTACTGTTTTTAATTTACTAAATCCTGAATTACGATCGTCACTAATCATTTTTTTTTCTTTTAAAGACTTTATTATAATAAAACTCGAATATAAAAGAGAATATATAATACAACAAAAACGTAAAAAAAATATTTCCAGTTAAATCATAGTAGTTAACATCAACCTTAAAAATTATTATTAATAAAAAATAGTTAATTGAGGTAGCTACTAGTATGGTAAATAAGAAAAACAACCAATCATTAACAAGATTAGGATGGAGAGTTATATTTCTTAAATAAGCTGCAAAGCCGCATATTATTAAGTATGTCAGGCCGCTTAAACCTATAGGAAAACCAATCACCACATCATTAAATAATCCAGCAATAAATATGAATCCATAACCCAAACTTTCACTTCTTTTTAAACTCCAATAGTAAATTAATATAAATGGGAAATTAAATGAGAAATATTTGTAATTTAAATAGTTAAAATCAAACTCATTTAGTACCGAAACAAAAAGTAATAATAATGGTGCACTTTCCAAAAGCTTAAAAAATACAGTTTTTTTACTTTCAATACTCATAGTTAATTTTCGTCTTTCTCAAATGATACTAATTTTACAAAGGTTAACTGTGATAAATCAGAAAAAAATTTAATTTTATCATTATCTATATATTCACCAATAGGAATACCAGATTTAAATACCCCGCCTGCTCCCGAAGTATAAACAAGTTTCTTTTCTGAAAAATTATATTCTGTTTCAAAATGTTGAATTTTTCCAAAGTTTTTTCCAGTTCCAGACATGATAGACTGAATATCACCTGGTTCGAGTATTACAGGGATTTTGCTGTTTAAGTCTGAGATTAGTAGGGCCCTTGAAGTTGCATAATTTACTTCAACTATTTTTCCTATTAAATAAGGACCATCTAGAACAGCCATTCCTATTTTAAGATTATCTTTACTTCCTTTGTTTACTATAAGAGACTTTAAAAAAGGCGAGTCTTTATCTAATAAAACTTTAGCAACTAATTCATCAGAATTAATAATATATTCATCAATTAATCTTCTAAGTCTGTCATTTTCAGATTTTAAATAATTTAAATTATAATTTTTTCCCTTAAGTATTTTTAATTCTTCTTTTGTTTCATTATATTCATCATAAAGATTTAAATGATTGTTTATTGCGATTATTGAATTACTAATTTGTTTTTCAGGCAAAGAAACTATGAAAGATATTCTATATACAACTTCATTCAATCCAGATTTTAAATAGTTTATTGCATAGAAATTTATTCTACTTAAAAAAATTAAAAAAATAGAAAATAAAATTAATCCGATTAGAGAAAATCTTTGTTTGTTACCTTTTTTTATAAAAGCAGAACGAATAGCTATTACAAAGTCATCTCTACTCGTCGCCATAAACTTACTTATTCAGATAATACTGTTGAGAAAGTCTCCTCTTGATCTAAAGCTTTACCTGTGCCAACAGCTACACATGCCAACGGATCCTCGGCAATATGAACTGGTAAACCTGTCTCTTTTGCAAATCTTTTATCAATGTTTTTTAATAAAGCACCTCCACCAGTAAGTGTTAACCCCATATCTACTAGGTCTGCAGAAAGTTCTGGTGGTGTGTTTTCTAAAGCATCTTTTATTCCATTAATCATCTCTTTTAAAATTGGGTTTAATGCCTCAGAAGTGTCGCGTTCAGTAATATTTACCTCTTTAGGTGTTCCTGATCTAATGTCTCTACCTTTGACAGCATATTTATTTTCATTAGTAGGTATTGCTGTTCCAACTTCTTTTTTAATTTTTTCAGCTGAACTATCTCCAATCATTAAATTATATTCTTTTCTCATGTAATTAGCTAAAGAGTGATCCATAGCATCTCCAGCTACTCTTAAAGAATTTGAATAAACTACTCCTCCAAGTGACATAACCGCTATCTCTGTTGTTCCTCCTCCAATATCAACAACCATTGATCCGGTTGCTTCTGAAATAGGTAAACCAGCTCCTATTGCTGCAGCTATTGGTTCTTCAATTAATTGCACTCTTCTAGCTCCTGCTGCTAGGGCGCTATCTTGAATTGCTTTTCTTTCAACAGGTGTTGATCCTGTAGGAACGCAAATTAAAATTCTAGGATTTGCAAAAGTACTTCTTTTATGAACTTTTTTGATAAAATGTTTAATCATTTCCTCTGTAACTATAAAATCAGCGATTACGCCATCTCTTAAAGGTCTTATTGCACTTATATTTCCGGGTGTTCTTCCCAACATTGTTTTTGCTTCATCTCCAACGGCTAAAACTGATTTTTTTCCTTTATTATCAACCACTGCAACGACAGATGGTTCATTCAAAACTACCCCTTGTCCTTTAAGAACTACAAGTGTGTTAGCAGTTCCAAGATCTATTGCCATATCCTGAGACCATATTTTTGTTATTTTATCTAACATTCCCATATTTATATTCCCCTTACTTTTTGATGTTTTATTTGTTGCGATGGAGCTTTTTTCTCCCTCTTAATTAACATTTTATTTAATGCAGCTAAATAAGCATTTGCAGAAGCCACTAATGTATCTGTATCAGCAGATTGACCAACTGTGGTTCTATCATTTTCTTCAATTTTAACACTGACTGTAGCCTGCGCATCTGTGCCTTCTGTTACAGCATGAACCTGGTAAAGTAATAATTTCATATCATGAGGATACAATTCTTTGATGCATTTAAACGTAGCATCAACTGGACCGTCACCTGTTTGGGTTGTACTTTTTATCTCTCCAAATACATCAAGCGTCATCTCAGCTTTTTGCGGTTCTCCAGTTCCAGCGAAAACTTTAAGCGATTTAAGATTTATTGCATTTAATTTATTGTCAAAAATCAAACTGTCATCAACTAAAGCTACTATATCTTCATCGTATATATGTTTTTTTTTATCAGCTAAGATTTTAAATTTTCCAAAAGCATTTTGAATGACATCATCAGTTACATCTGCATATCCTAAGTCATTTAATTTATCTTTAAATGCATGTCGACCAGAATGTTTCCCCATCACTAGAGATGTTTTTTTAACGCCTACGCTTTCTGGTGTCATTATTTCATAAGTTTCTCTGTTTTTTAACATTCCATCCTGGTGTATCCCAGATTCGTGTGCAAAGGCATTTTTTCCAACGATTGCTTTATTAAATTGCACTGGAAAACCAGTTGCATTCGATACAATCTTAGAAGCTTTACTAATAAGTTCAGTTTTTATTCCAGTCTCATATGGCATTAAATCATTTCTTGTTTTTATGGCCATAACGATTTCTTCAAGTGCTGCGTTTCCAGCCCGCTCACCAATACCATTTATAGTACATTCTATTTGTCTAACTCCAGCAGACAATCCAGCAAGAGCATTCGCAACTGCTAATCCCAAGTCATTATGACAATGCGCAGAAATTATCGCCTTATCAATATTAGGTACATTATTTCTAATATGAGTGATTGTCTTTGCGAACTCTTCGGGTATTGAATATCCAACTGTATCAGGTATATTTACTGTTGTGGCTCCACACTTAATAGCAAGTTCTATAGTTTTACACATAAAATCTAAATCTGTTCTAGTTCCGTCTTCACACGACCATTCAACATCATCTGTAAATTTTCTTGCATAAGTGACACTTTCTTTGATTGCATCTAGAACTTGGTCTTTTGACATATCTAATTTATGTTTCATGTGTACAGGGCTAGTTGAAATGAAAGTATGAATTCTAAATCTTTTTGCATATTGAAGTGACTCATGACAGGCATCAATATCTTTTTTCAATGCTCTTGATAAACCACAAGGAACAGAGTTCTTCACAATTTTACTTATCGCTGTGACTGCTTCAAAATCCCCTGGGGATGAAATAGGAAAACCTGCTTCTATAATATCTATTCCCATCTCATCGAACACTCTAGAAATTTGAATTTTTTCTTCAACACTCATTGACGCGCCTGGAGACTGTTCTCCATCTCTCATTGTAGTGTCAAATATATATACTTTTTCCTTTGTCATTTTTAAAAATATGAGCTAGCGGATAATACATCCTCTACTCCAGATTGCAAAAAAAATATCTAATTTAATAGGAATTTAAATCCTAATTTTTATCGCTATCAACAAGTTTCTTTTTAGATATCCAAGGCATCATAGCTCTCAAATTTGCCCCTACTTTTTCTACTGGATGTTCAGCAAGTTTTTCTCTTATTTTAAGAAAATTCTTTTGACCATTTTTACACTCATCCATCCATTCTTTTGTAAATTTTCCAGACTGAATATCTGCTAAAACTTCTTTCATTCTTTTTTTAGTTTCTTCTTTATTAATAATTCTTGGACCTGACATATATTCTCCATACTCTGCTGTATTGGAAATAGAATAGTTCATGTTTGCAATGCCCCCTTCATAGATTAAATCTACAATTAGTTTTACCTCGTGAACAGTTTCAAAGTATGCCATCTCGGGCTCATATCCTGCTTCGACTAAAGTTTCATATCCGTTTTTTATTAATTCTACTAATCCACCACAAAGAACTGTTTGCTCTCCAAAAAGATCAGTTTCTACTTCATCTTTAAAAGTTGTTTCTATAATACCTGATCTTCCTCCGCCAATTGCTGATGCATAAGACATTGCGATATCTCTAGCTTTTCCAGAACCGTTTTGATGGACTGCGAATAAACAAGGAACTCCTCCACCCTTTTCAAATTCACTTCTAACTAAATGCCCAGGTCCTTTTGGGGCAACCATAAAAACATCTAAGTCTTTTCTTGCTTTAATTAAATCGTAATGAATATTTAAGCCATGTGCAAAAGCTATAGATGTTCCCTCTTTGACTCTTTGCTCTATATGATTTTTATATATAGTTGCTTGTAGTTCATCTGGTGTCAATACCATCACTACGTCTGCCCAGGCTGCCGCATCTGATAAATTCATAACTTTTAAACCTTTCGACTCTGCTTTTTCTTTACTTGATGAACCATCTCTTAAAGCTACAACTACTTCTTTCACACCGCTATCTTTTAAATTTAATGCATGAGCATGTCCTTGACTACCGTATCCGAATATTGCTATTTTTTTATCTTTAATTAAACTTGGGTTTGTATCTTTTTCATAAAACATTTTCATAGTTGTCTCCTATTATTTGAATACCTCTGAACCTCTAGTCATTGCAACTGCGCCAGTTCGTGAAATACTTACTAGACCATATTTTTTAAAATTTTTTGACATTTTATCTATTTCTCTTCTCAATGCAGTAACTTGTATCACACAAGATTTATTTGTCTCATCCAATATTACAGGATTAAACCTTTTACAAGCATTAATTATTAATTTGATTTTCTTTGAATTTGTTACAAATTTAAATAATGCCATCTCTTTAAATATAACCTTCTTATCATCTCTTTTAAAACTTGCTACCTTATGAACTGGGACGAGTTTTTTAAGCTGGAGTTTAATTTGGTCAATAACCTCAGGTGTACCAGTTGTAACGATAGTTACTCTTGAAATATTAAATTTAGAATCAACCTCTGCCACAGCTAATGACTCAATATTGTATCCTCTACCAGAAAATAAACCAACCACTCTAGCTAAAACGCCAGCTTCATTATCTACCCACACAACTATTATATGTGTTTCTAATTTACCTTTTTTGCCTGCAACACTATAGGCTGATTTTGATTTGGGCATTAAACTAATGCTTTTCCTTTACCTGTAATTTTATTATCTTTCTCATCTTCAGGTCCCAAAATCATTTGATTATGAGGTTTTCCTGAAGGTATCATCGGAAAACAGTTTTCTTGTTTATCAACTAAACAATCAAATATTACTGGTCTATCTGTATTTAACATTTCAATTATTTTATCGTCTAATTCATCTGGAGTTTTTGCCCTTATACCAACACATCCATAAGCTTCTGCTAATTTTACGAAATCTGGAAGTGCTGCTGTATAACTTTCTGAGTAATTCTTATCATGTAAAAGTTCCTGCCATTGTCTAACCATTCCCATATACTCATTGTTTAAAATAAATATTTTAATTGGTAAACTATATTGAACAGCTGTAGACATTTCTTGCATAGTCATTAAAACTGATGCTTCTCCGGCGATATCAATAACTAATTTATTTGGATGTGCAATTTGAACACCAACCGCGGCTGGTAATCCATAACCCATAGTCCCTAAACCACCCGAGGTCATCCATCTGTTTGGTTTATCAAATTTATAATGTTGCGCAGCCCACATCTGATGTTGTCCAACTTCAGTGGTAATATAAGTATCTTTATTTTTTGTAAGCTCGTATAATCTTTGAATCGCGTATTGTGGTTTTATTGATCTTTCACTATTAATATAATTTAAAGACTTTTTCTTTCTCCAATTATCAATTTTTTCCCACCACTTAGAAGTATTTTGTTTATTAGATTTAAGAAAATTTGGTTTAGTTTTCTTTATAGTTTTTATTATAGAAGATAGAACCGACTTAACATCTCCTACTAAAGGAAGATCAACTTTTACATTTTTATTTATTGATGAGGGGTCTATATCAATGTGTACTTTTTTTGAATTTGGTGAAAATTCATCTAATTTTCCAGTTATACGATCATCAAATCTAGCACCTATATTTATCATAAGATCACAGTCATGCATTGCGTTGTTTGCTTCATAAGTTCCATGCATTCCAAGCATACCCAAAAACTGCTCATCATCTCCAGGAAAACAACCTAGACCTTGCAATGTAGATGTTATTG
>ENA-OSEY01000858-OSEY01000858.1-marine-metagenome-genome-assembly--contig:-NODE-858-length-21461-cov-10.361579_pt1 | contig 21461 bp, 22 predicted proteins | sample MGYA00248465_ERZ534230 | MGnify/ENA primary metagenome ERZ534230 (study PRJEB26409, sample SAMN06344110) | marine metagenome | isolation source: Sea water from surface | place: Atlantic Ocean:Southern...
TTTGATGTAGATATCAATAATAGAGGTGTATCTGTATACGTAAACGAATAATTTTATTCTGAAGTTTTATATTTACTTTTGTTAATAATAAAAACAAACACAATCGGTAAAATTAGCGTTAACAAAGTTACTACAATTAGTAGAATTCCTAACTCTGAATAATCTGCTGTTGATTGAATTTCGCCAGAAACTTTGTCCTTAACTTCTCTTGTAACTGTAAAAATATTATTTAAATATTTTGTTCCCAATGCACTTGCTGATAATGCAAGGTTAGTAAAAGATGCAAATACTGCAAAAAAGGTTGCTTTTAAATGAGATGGAGCATTTTTAGCAATCCATGCCAATAATGGTATCATAGAAACTTGACCCAATGGGGATTCTAAAGCAGTGTTTATTAGAGCGATAAATTTGGCATCAACAATGCCTCCTGTTATGGATGCTGTCCAATTATGAAATCCATAATACATTCCAACACTTGGTAGAAATAATATTGAACCAGCAATAGATAAAACCACTATAATTTTGGCGATAGAATTTTTAGCCATAAATGGTCTTAAAAGAACTATTCCAGCTAAAGTTAGAACAGATGCTAATAAAGATAATACTGAAAAAAACTGCTCATTAAATTCTAAGACATCTATCTCAAACCAGGTAAGTCCTGGACCTGGGCCTGGCATTGCTCTAAAGATAAATATTATTACAGCTGTTCCAACAATGGTTAATCTCAAATGTTCAGGGAGTTCTTTGATTAATTTGAACATTAAGAACAAAATAATTACAACAGATCCAATAAATACAATTTCTTGTGCAAAAGGAACTTTAAAGGAACCTATACTTAATGTAAAAATAACAAAAATCAAACTTCCACCTAAAATCCACCAATTTACTTTTGTCTTCTCCCCTTCTCTCTCTTCTTTTAATTCTAAACCTTGGGATTGTAATTTTTTAATTTTTTGATTTCTTAAGTATGCTGCTAAAAATACACCCAGCACTGATACGACTGGTATGATTAATGCATAAATATAAATTGATCCATATAATTCAATTTTATCTGCTTGTTCTAAACTATCTACGTTGCTGAATAAAATTACATTAGCAAGCGCAACTAATACTGTACCACCAATAATAGCAAACCTTCCAAGCGTTTGCATAGTTGTATGCATTATTTTAATTTGATCTCTACTATAATCAACACCTTGATCATCGGTTAATGGAACAGCCTCTACTGTCATAGCATCAGCCACAACGTCTTGCACAACATATCCAACAGGTGCAAGTATTACACTTATAACAAACCAAGTTTCGACTGTTAAAATTGTAGACATGTACTCTGTATGAATTATTAATCCATACATAATCAGTAGACTTAAACTGATTAACCCAGCTCCAAAGAAAACCATATAATTTTTTTTGTTCCAGATAAGATCAACCAAGTGACCTAACGGCATTTTAAGAGCCCACGGTATTCCTGCCCAAAAACCTAAGCCTGCTAAAAATGCTGCTGACAAATTTAAATAATCCTTAACAAAGAAAGTTCCTACAATACCTGTTAAGCCGGAAATTCCAGCCGCTAAATAAATCATTAATGGTGGAAGATAGGTCCACTTAAATTGTCTTCCTAAATCTAAAAAAGTACTATCTAAAAAATTTGCTATTCTATTAATCATAAAGAAGCCAAGCTAAAACAACTAATGCTACGATAATTATTCCACCGACTATTTTATAAGTTTTGAAACCTAATTTATTTAAAATAAATTCATCAATCTTTTTCCAAAAAATAACAATTAAAAATAATAAAATTAAAGGAAGTATTATTTTTATCATTAAACTTAATGTTCTTCTCTGAATTTACTATGGCAAGCTTTACAATTTGACCACATATATGTTTTTAGCGTTCCTCTAATATCATCTGCGTCCTCTATAACTGATGCTAAAGTTAACATATCATCAGAAGCTTTTTGCATAAGTGCATTGAACTCATCTTTATTTTCCCAAATTGTTGGTAGTGCCTCTGTATCAAAACCTTCTTTTGAGTTTTCTGGAAAATAATCTAGTAAATTTTTATAATTCTCACTCATTTTATTCATTAATTCTATAGCTGCCTCAAACTCAATATCACTTGATAGTGCCTGAACTCTTTTTGCTGTTTTATAGTTTTCACTGAATATTGCTTGTCTTCCTTTAATTATTTCCTCAACTGATAGCTCTGAGAATGCTGGAAAGGTGAATAAAGTAAGTAAAATCAACAAAAATATATTTTTTAATAACTTCATAATATGTTTAAATTTAAATATGCAATTAACTAATAGTATATCGGAATACGGATTAGTATCAAAACTATTTCACTGGCTAACTTTTGTCGCGCTGTTGATACAAATACCAATGGGATTTTATTTAGTAGATTTAGATTATTCAGATTACAGAATTTTTATTGAGGATATTCACGTAACACTTGGATTATCAATATTTTATCTAGTTCTGTTTAGACTTTTATATAAATTTATAAATCCTACCCCTGCTTTACCGCCTGCAATATTTTCTGGTCAAAAAGTTATTGCTAAACTTAATCATTTTGCACTTTATATTACCTTATTATCAGTAACAATCTCTGGAACTTTAAAAAAATTATTTAATGGGGAAAGTTTAAATTTCTTGTTTAAAATAAAACTTAAAAGTGACTTTGATAAAGCAGATTTTTTCTATGATATACATATCTATTCAAATTACACTTTAATTGCTTTGATTTCTTTGCATGTATTTGCTGTAATTATTCACAGAGTTTTATTTAAAGAAAATATATTAAAAAGAATTACCTAAATAAATTCAAATAAATGGAAGATAAAGTTTTTTTTATAATACTTTTGGCTACTATTATGCATGCTAGCTGGAATGCTATGGTCAAAAAGCATTCGGACAAAACTGTAGCCTTAGCTGGAATAATTCTTGGCCATATACCATTATCAGTAGTTGCAATAATAATTTTACCACTCCCCTCAAGTGAAAGTATTCCTTATATAATTGTAAGTGCGCTTATTCATCAAGGGTATCAGTGGTACCTGCTATCTTCTTATCAAATTGGAGATTTTACAAAAGTATATCCAATATGTAGAGGTTTCGGACCTTTAGTTGCAACTTTCATATCATTAATTTTTTTAGGAGTTGTTTTTAATATACTAACAACAGTTTCAATACTTTTACTTTGTTTTGGTATTATGATGTTAGGTTTTAAAGTTGATAATAAAGAAAAAAATTCAAATGTTTTAAAATACTCTTTACTGACTGGTTTTTTTATTGGCTTATACTCATTAGTTGATGGATATGGTGCAAGAATAAGTGCTTCGGCTATTTCCTTCATGAGTTTCTCCTTTATTTTAAGCGCAATCATGTTTCCGTTTTTATTAAAACTTAAAAAAGAGGAAAATATTGTTTCTAGAATTTCTAAAGATGGAAAATTTATATTTTGGGTTGGAGGTTCTATGTCTTATGTAATTTATATGATTGTTGTCTGGGGGTTTACTCAAGCGCCCATACCTATGGTTGCTGCATTAAGAGAAACAAGTATATTTTTTTCAATTTTTATTGGTTATTTCTTCTTAAGTGAAAGAATAACCCCAGCAAAAATTTTTTCAGTTTTATTAATTCTTGCTGGAGTTATCGGATTAAAATTATTTTAATACAAATAATGATTTACTAATTAATTAATCTGCTTACTATATTCCTATGGATTTATTATTAATATTACTAGTTGGGATAATTGGAATTTTAATATTTCTTTTATTAAAAAAAGAAAGAGTATTCGGTATAAAAGAAGAAAATAAAATAGAGAATAAAACTCTTAAAAATGAAGTTGTAACCGATAACAAAGAAAATATTTATAAATTATTTAATTATATTCCCGAAGCTATTATAATTTTAAATAAGTCAAAAGAAATTTTATTTAGCAACTCATCTGCTCAAAAAAGATTTGAAATTTCAAAAAATAATAACATTAATTCATATCTTAGAAATCCAGACTTAATAAAAGCTATAGAGGACGCGTTTATTGGAAAAAACCCAAAAGATTTAGAAATAGAGGTTAAAAATCGAGCAATGCAGAGAATGAATATTACTATTTATTTTGATAGTAATAATTTATTTTTTAATGAACCAAACTGCTTGCTATTTATAAGAGATCTAACGGAGTTTTATAAGTTTCAAGAGCTTAAATCTGACTTTGTAGCAAATGTTTCTCATGAATTAAGAACCCCACTTCAATCAATTAAGATGGGACTGGAAACTTTTGAAAACAATGAAAGCTTGAAAAATAATTCAGAGATTAAAGATTTTCTTCCCGTTATGATTTCTCAATCAGAAAGAATGGAAAATTTGATTAGAGACTTGCTTTCTTTATCAAAAATTGAACTACAAGAACACATAAGACCTACTCATGAAATAGATCTGAATAATGTGATTGAATATGTAATTAAAACACACGAAAAAATCTTAAATAAACACCAAATTCAAATTCAATTTAAAAAAGTTAATGATTTTAAAATTATTGGTGACAACGACAAATTGATTGAGATATTTACTAATTTAATTGATAACGCAATTAAATATAGCGAAAAAAATAAAAAAATTGCAATTTCTGGAAAAAAAGAAAATAACTTAAATATAGTTTCAGTTACTGATGAAGGCGTGGGAATACCTAAAGAATATTTGCATAGGGTTACTGAGCGATTCTTCACTGTAGATCCTAGCAAAAGTAGAAGTGTTGGAGGAACAGGTCTTGGATTAGCGATTGTTAAACATTTAGTCTCTCAACATAGAGGAGAAATGAATATAACAAGCGTTGAAAACAAAGGAACTACAATAGAATTGAAATTTAACTCACTTTAATCTCAACTAAAAAGTTAGTCTTTGTAATAAAAGTTTAACATTCTGTTAATAAAACTTTTAAAGATAGAATTTAATTAGAGTCGTATAACGAATCTAAATAGGAGATATTATGAATAAAATAATAAATTTAGTACTTGCTTTTTTGATCCTTGTTAGTTTTACATCTAATAGTTACTCAAGAGATCAAATTAAGATAGTAGGATCGTCTACTGTTTATCCATACGCAACTGTTGTTGCTGAAAAATTTGGTAAAAGTGGAAAATTTAAAACACCAGTAATAGAAAGTACTGGAACAGGTGGTGGAATGAAACTATTCTGTGCAGGTGTTGGTGCAAATCACCCAGATATTACTAACGCTTCAAGAGCGATTAAAGAGAAAGAATTAGCTTTATGCGCAAAAAATGGAGTTGATGAAATTATTGAAATAGTAGTTGGAAACGATGGTATTTCTCTCGCTCACGCTGTTGATGCGCCAGATGCAGATTTCACAAAAGAACAGCTTTGGAGAGCTTTAGCTCACGAAGTAGACGTTGATGGTAAATTAATAAAAAATCCATATACAAAGTGGAATGAAATCGATGCCAGTTTACCTAACAAAAAAATTGAGATCTTAATCGCTCCGCCGACATCTGGAACTAGAGATGCATGGAATTCTTTAGTAATGGGCAAAGGTTGCAGTAAAACTGCTAAATCTCTTTATGATGCAGCTGGCAAAAAAGCCAAAAAAGAATGTGCAAAAATGAGAGAAGATGGATATGCAATTGAAGCTGGTGAAAATGATACTTTAATTGTTCAAAAGCTTACATCTAATCCAAATGCGTTTGGTTTCTTTGGCTACAGTTACTTAGTAGCTAACAAAGATAAAGTTAAAGCAGCTGCTATTGAAGGTGTTCAGCCGTCATTAGAAGGCATTCAAGATTACTCTTATCCAATAGCAAGACCACTTTTCTTTTATGTAAAGAAAGCTCATATTGGAGTTATCCCTGGTATTCAGGAATATTTGAAAGAGTTTACTTCTAAAAAAGCTATGGGTGGCAGAGGTTACTTGGCTGATATAGGTTTAGTTCCTTTAGCATCTGACAAATATAAGGTTACAAGAACTGCAGCTTTAGATTTGAATACTTTAAAGATTAACTAATTAAATAAAGTTATCCCCAAAAAAAGGCCAGTAAATACTGGCCTTTTTTTTTATCTCAATCAAAAGTTTAATTTTTAACAAAACTGTAACATACTTAATCTATCAGTCTAATCAAATGAACCTAGCGTTGATTTTTTTAATTACAATTTTTTCATTTTCCCTATTTTTCTATGGAAGATCAAAATCAAAATCACTTTCAATTGAAAATAATTATAAACTAAAGGCATTACCAAAGTTCTATGGCTATTACTTAGTTTTATGGTGTTCTTTGCCTTCATTAGTTTTTTTACTAGTTTGGACTTTATTTGAACCAACAATAATTAAATCTATAATTTTGAAAATTGCCGCTGATCAAGGTGCAATTATGCAAGATCAAAATGCAGCAAATTTAATTTATGAAAAAATTAAAGCAGTTTATTTAGGTACCTATTTTGGGGATATTGACAGTTTATTAAAAGAAAGTGCTCTTTCGTATGCAAAATTTAAAAATATTTTTACAAATTCAAAAATAGTTTTAATTTTTTTAATTGTTATTTCCTCAATTATTTATGCGCTTAAAAAGATCAAAAGTAATAACAAAGCAAGAGACGATGTTGAGATAATTTTAAAAGGACTTTTATTTGTCTCGTCTTTAATAGCAATACTTACTACTTTAGGTATTATTTTTTCACTTTTATTTGAAAGTATAAAATTTTTTTCAGTAATTAATATTTTTGACTATTTGTTTGGAACAAATTGGAGTCCACAGCGTGCATTCGTTAGAGATGCTTCTTCAATAACTGCAGCTGAGTATGAAGATTTAAAGGACGCTTTTGGTTTTGTTCCTTTAATTGCAGGAACTGCCTTTATTGCGCTTATAGCGATGTTAGTTGCTGTGCCAGTTGGATTATTTTCTGGAATTTATATGGCTGAGTATGCAACAAAAAAAATTAGAAGAGTATCAAAACCAATTATTGAAATTTTAGCTGGTATACCAACAGTAGTTTATGGATTCTTTGCTGCTCTTACAGTAGGTCCTTTTTTTAGAGAATTAGGAGAAAATTTCGGTCTTACTGTTTCATCTGAAAGTGCTCTTGCGGCTGGATTAATTATGGGAATTATGATCATTCCATATATTTCTTCACTTTCTGATGATGTAATTAACTCTGTACCTCAATCATTAAGAGATGGATCTTATGCAATAGGCGCAACAAAATCAGAAACAATTAAAAAAGTTGTGATACCTGCTGCATTGCCAGGAATAATTGGATCAGTTTTGTTGGCAGTATCAAGAGCTATAGGTGAAACAATGATAGTAGTTATGGCTGCAGGACTAGCTGCCAATCTTACAATCAATCCCTTAGACTCTACAACAACAATTACCACTCAAATAGTAATGATACTAATTGGTGACCAAGAATTTGATAGTCCAAAAACTCAATCAGCTTTTGCTTTGGGGTTAACATTGTTTATAGCAACATTAATTTTGAATTATATAGCGTTGAGAGTTGTTAAAAAGTATAGAGAGAAATATGACTAAGGAGCAAAGACTAATTAAAAGACACAGGGCTGAAAAAAGATTTAAATTTTATGGCTTATTTTCTATATTTTTAGCTTTGTTATTTGTTTTGATATTAGTAAATAATATTTTTTCTAAAGGAAGTTCTGCTTTTATGAAAACTGTCATAAAAACTGAAATTTTTTATGATCAAGAATTGATGGAAGTAGAAAATGGAGCTTCACGCGAAGATATACTAGATGCAGATTTTTTTGATGTAACTATCGAAAGTTTGCTAAAAGTTTATCCAACCAACGGATTGGAAGAAGAAAAACAATTAATTAATTTATTTAGTACTGATGCAGAAATTGAAATTAAATTAAATTTTTTAGAAAATAATAATATTGCTGGTCAAAAAATAATACTTGAAATCACAGCTTCAGATGACATCGATCAATTACACAAAGGTAATTATCCAAGAGATCTTCCTGAAGAAAGGAGAAGAATTTCAGATTTTCAATTAAAGATATTTGATAAATTAGTTGATGAGGGAAAAATAGAAAAAAACTTTAATAATTACTACTTCAATAAAGGAGATTCGAGAGATCCTGAGTTAGCTGGTATAGGTGGGGCTCTTGTAGGTTCATTTTACAGCATTTTAATTTGTTTACTATTGTCATTTCCGATAGCTGTATTGGCATCAATATATCTTGAAGAGTTCGCGCCTAAAAATAAAATTACAGACTTTATTGAAATTAATATAAATAACTTAGCCGCTGTTCCATCAATTGTTTATGGTCTTTTAGCATTACAAATATTGCTATCTACACTGCATATGCCAAGATCAACTCCTTTAGTAGCTGGTATAACTTTAGCTTTAATGACTCTTCCAAGAATTATTATTCCTTGTAGAGCTTCTTTAAAGGCAGTTCCTCCCTCTATTAGAGAAGGTGCACTAGCAGTTGGAGCATCAAAATTTCAATCAGTATTCCATCACGTTGTTCCACTTGCTTTACCTGGAACTTTATCTGGAACTATCATTGGATTAGCTCAAGCATTGGGCGAAACAGCACCGTTAATATTAATTGGAATGGTTGCATTTGTAGTTGATATTCCTACAAGTCCTGTAGATCCATCAGCTTCTTTGCCTGTTCAAGTTTATTTATGGTCTGAGTCTGCTGAAAGAGGATTTGTTGAAAAAACTTCTGCTACAATTATGATATTATTAAGTTTTTTAATTGTAATGAATTTTTTAGCTGTATACTTACGTCAGAAATTTGAAAAAAGATGGAATTAAAATGAATGAAATTAAAATTAAATCAAAAAATTTAAATGTATTTTATGGAGAAAAGCAGGCTCTGTTTGATGTAAATCTTGATTTGAATGAAAAAGAAGTTACTGCCCTAATTGGCCCATCTGGATGTGGAAAATCAACTTTTATTCGTTGTATTAATCGAATGAATGATGTGATTGATATTTGTAAAGTTTCTGGCTCTATTGAAATGGATGGCATTGATATTAATGACAAAAATCTTGATGTCGTCTCATTAAGAGAACGTGTAGGAATGGTATTTCAAAAACCAAACCCATTTCCAAAAAGTATTTATGACAATGTTTCTTATGGACCAAACATTCATGGAAAAGGTGAAACTAAGTCTGAGCTAGACGAAATTGTAGAAAATAGTTTAAAAAAAGCTGCTCTTTGGGAAGAGGTTAAGGATAGACTTGATGAACCGGGTACTAGCTTGTCTGGAGGTCAGCAACAAAGATTATGTATTGCAAGAGCAATATCTGTAAACCCAGAAGTAATATTGATGGATGAACCGTGTTCGGCTTTAGACCCAATTGCTACTGCAAAAATAGAAGAGTTAATAGATGAGTTAAAAAAAACATATACGATAGTAATTGTGACCCACTCTATGGCACAAGCAGTGAGAGTTTCACAAAAAACTGGCTTTTTTCACCTAGGTAAACTTATAGAAGTTGGAAAAACAGAGAAAATTTTTAAAAATCCTGACAATAAAATGACACAAGATTATATTACAGGTAGATTTGGATAAAATATGAGTAATGAACATACAGTAAAATCATACGAAGAAGAATTACAATATTTGAAAGACTCTGTAATTCAGATGGGGAGCTTAACAGAAGCGCAATTAAGTGACTCTATGGATGCGGTTATTAAAGTTGATAAAGACTCTACTGATAAAATTATTCAAAGTGATGAGAAGGTAAACAAGTTTAGATCAAAAATTGATACTCAGATAATGACGCTTTTAGTAAAAAGAGCTCCAATGGCAATTGATTTAAGAGAAACAATAAGTGCTTTAAAAATATCTCAAGACCTTGAAAGAATTGGCGATTTATCAAAAAGTAATGCAAAAAAAGTTAAGCCTCTTCCACTTGATTTACCTGAAGAATTATTAGGAAATTTAAAAAGATTAGGTGATTTAGTCACTAAACAATTAAATGATGTACTAGATAGTTATGTAAATCAAAATTATGACAAAGCTAAAGAAGTTTGGAAAAAAGATGAACAAGTAGATGATTTAACATTTATTGCAATGAATAGTGTTATTGATTTTTTATCTAAAGATAAGAAAAATTTAGATTTTTCTACACATCTTATCTTTGTAACAAAGAATTTAGAAAGAGCCGGAGACCATATAACAAATATAGCTGAGATAATTTGTTATTTAATAAAAGGTGAATACTTAAAAGGCCACAGACCTAAAGGAAAAGAAACAGAAGTCTAAATGGCAACAAAAATTTTTATTATTGAAGATGAGCCTTCGATAATAAAACTAGTCCAACATAATTTAGAAAAAGAAGGTTTTATTGTATCTTCATCACTTAATGGAAATGAAGGATTAAAGGAACTAAAAAAATTTCAGCCTCATTTATTATTGCTTGATTGGATGCTTCCAGATCTATCAGGTATAGATATTTGCAAAAGTATTAGAAGAGAAAGTAATTTAAAAAATTTACCAATTATCATGCTTACAGCTAAAGGTGAAAGTGAAGACAAAATTAAAGGATTAAATAGTGGCGCAGATGATTATATAACAAAACCATTTAGTTTTAATGAAGTCTTGGCAAGAATAAATGCATTACTAAGAAGGTCTGAACCTAATACAGTAGCTGATAATTTAGAATATGAAGATTTAAAATTAGATAGAATTGAAAAAAGGGTTTATAGAGGGGAAAAACATATAGATCTTGGTCCAACAGAATTTAGATTACTAGAGTTTTTTTTAGTAAATCCAAAAAGAGTATATACAAGAGATCAAATACTAGAAAATGTATGGCCAAATAATATAAACGTTGAATCAAGAACTATAGATGTTCATATAAGAAGATTAAGACAAGCAATTAATATAGGTGGAAAAAAAGAGTTAATTAGAACAGTTAGATCTTCTGGCTATTCTCTCATTTAATAAAAATTTTTTTAATTACGTAAAATGCAAAAATTGCACCTAGTAATTCTGCAATAATATAAAAAGGTGTATTTAGATAATTTATTCCAGTAAATGTATCAGTGAAGGTTCTTGCTATAGCTACTGCAGGATTTGCGAAAGATGTCGATGATGTAAACCAATAACCTGCAGTAATATATAATCCAACACATGATGCAACAACAAGCTTGCCTGATTTTAATGAGCCAAAAATAACCAATATTAATCCAAAAGTCGCTACTATTTCTGCAGTAAAAATATAAATACCATCTCTAGATTTTTGAGATAATTCATATATTGGAAGTTCAAAAAAAAAGTTGGCTAATCCAACTCCAGTTAAACATCCGATTATTTGTGCAGCTATGTAATTAAATAATAATTTCCTCTTAAGTTTTCCTGCTAAATACATTACAAAACTAACAAAAGGATTAAAATGAGCACCAGATACATCTGCGAAAACTGTTATTAAAACAAATAGACCTGCTCCTGTTGCTAAAGTGTTAGCAATAAGCATAACTGCATAATCATCTGTTAGATTTTCCGCCATTATGCCAGATCCTACAATGATCATTACCAAGAAGCAGCTTCCAATTAATTCACCTAAAATATATTTATTTTTCATTTAATAGCTCATTAATTTTTTTAAAAATAATCTTGTATGTAGTCTCTACAATATATTTTTTTCTATTGATATCATTTGTAGAATTTAGTCTTGCAACAGGATCTTCTATGTCCCAATGAATTAATTGATCTTTATTAGGCCAAATAGGACAGACTTCATTATTGGCATTATTACAAACTGTAACAACATAATCCATTTTAACTTGACTATTAATAAATTCATTAAAATTTTTAGATCTATAATTTGAAAGATCATAATGTTTTGATAATAAATAATTCTTCACATCTTCATTTACTTTTCCTGTTGGATTGCTCCCAGCGCTAAAACCTTTATACATATTATTATACTCATTATTTATTATACTCTCAGCAATAATACTTCTTGCGGAGTTTCCTGTGCAAACGAAAAGAATGTTTTTCATCAAATAATAACTTTATAAATTCCAATTAAAAATAAAGGCACTTGTAAGCCAAAGTTTGTAAGAATAGCTTTATCTTTGCTCATAAAACCAGCTATTGTCCACCCTACTACACCTAATCCATGAAAATAAATATTTAATGGGTATATATTCAAGTTTGTTAAAAGTATTCCTGTTAATACTAAAAAGGTACTTATCCATTTAAGATATTTTTTTATAAACATATTGTCTCCTCCCTATCTGGTATATTAATATAATGTTAAGGTTTTATTAAAATAAATAATAAGCATCATAATTTATGAAAAAACTTTGGTCTGCCAGCAAATCAGAAATTGCAAATTCAAATCTTGCAAATTATGAAGGTTATATCTCACAAAAATACAACCAAAAGTTCAAAGGAAATTATAAAAATATTTTAACTTGGAGTATAAAAAATTCAGCTAAATTTTGGGAGTCGATCTGGGATTATAGTAAAGTTAAAGGTAATAAGGGCTCAATAAATTTAAGGAAATCCAAAACATTTTATAAAAATTATTTTCTATCAGATTACAAGTTAAATTTTGCAGAAAATTTATTATCGAAAAAAGATAACTCCAAAGCAATAACTTTTATAAGCGAAAATGGGTATAAAGAAAAAAGAACTTGGAAACAATTAAACATAAATTCAAATAAAATAATTAGTTTTCTAAAATCAAATAATATTAAAAGCGGTGACAGAGTTGCAGCTTATCTTCCAAATATAATTGAAACAGTTGAATATTTTATTGGAACAAGTGCTATTGGTGCAATTTGGTCATCATGCTCTCCAGATTTTGGGGTTAAAGGTGTTATTGAAAGATTTGCACAAATTAAACCTAAAATATTAGTTATTGCAGATAGATATTATTATAATGGAAAAGAGATTAATGTTATTGAAAGACTTCCAGAAATATTAAAAAAAATTAAATCAATTAAAAGAGTAGTTGTTTTAAGTTATCCTGGAAAAAAGCTTACTAAGTTTAAGAAAATTAAGGGAATTAAGTATTTTTATTCTAAAGATATAAAAAACATAAAAGGAACAAATCATATATTAAAGAAATTTAACTTTAATCATCCTTTAGCTATCCTTTACTCAAGTGGAACTACAGGAAAGCCCAAGTGTATTTGTCATAGGACTGGTGGTGTGCTACTGCAACATTTAAAGGAACATCAATTACATTGTGAAATTAAACCAGGAGATAATATTTTTTATTTTACTACATGTGGTTGGATGATGTGGAATTGGCTAGTAAGCTCTCTTGCATCTAAAGCATCGATTTTACTTTTTGATGGTTTTCCAATGTATAAAAAAAATGATTTATTATTAAAAGTGGTAGATAAAGAAAAGGTTAAATTACTTGGAGTTAGTGCAAAATATATTGATAGCCTTAAAAAATTAAATCTTAAAATAAAAAGTAAATTTAAACTTAAAAATCTTAAAGTGATTTGCTCAACTGGTTCACCTTTATCAAACGAAGGTTTTGAATATATTTATAAAAACGTCAAAAAAAATGTTCACCTTTCATCTATATCTGGTGGAACCGATATTGTTTCCTGCTTTGTGTTGGGAAATATTTATCAACCTGTTTATTCTGGAGAAATACAGGCAAATGGCCTTGGTTTAGATGTAAAAGTCTATAGCGAGAAAGGTAAATCTAAAATTAATCAGAAAGGTGAATTAGTTTGCTGTTCTCCATTCCCTTGTGTGCCAATAAAATTCTGGAAGGATAATAATAATAAAAAGTTCGAAAAAGCTTATTTTAAAAGATTTAAAAATACATGGCACCACGGTGACTACGCTCTTAAAACCAAAAGAGGTGGCTATATTATTTATGGAAGATCTGATGCTACTTTAAATCCTGGTGGTGTAAGGTTAGGTACTGCTGAAATTTATTCTGAGGTTGAAAAGTTTAAAGAAATTAAAGAGTCTATAGTTGTCGGCCAGTCTTGGGATAATGATATTAGAATTATTTTATTTGTAATATTAAACAATAAATATGAATTAAATGAAGAATTAAAACTCAAAATGAAAAAACAAATTAGGTTTAACGCTTCACCTAGGCATGTTCCATCTAAAATCATTCAAGTAAGCGATATTCCTAGAACTAAAAACAATAAAATAGTAGAGTTAGCTGTAAAAAACATAATAGAAGGTAATCAGATTAAAAATAAAGAAGCCTTGGCAAACCCTAAAATTCTTGATGAATTTAAAGATATAAAAGAATTAAAACACTAATGATTAAAGATATTATAAAAAACTTAAAACCGTCCTCTACTCTACTTATTAATGAAGTATCAAATAAAATGGAGAAAGAAGGAAAGAAAGTTTATAAATTTGGCTTTGGTCAATCTCCTTTTAAAGTTCCTGAAGACGTAGTAGCTGAGTTAAAAAACAATGCTCATCAAAATAGCTATTTACCAATGCAAGGATTAAAAGAGCTAAGAGAAGCTATTGCTAAATATATTTCTTCAAAAAAAAAATTAGAATATAAACCAGAAAATATAATTGTAGGTCCTGGTTCAAAAGAACTTATGTTCTTACTTCATATACTTTTTGATGGAGAAATTATTTTACCAGCACCAAGCTGGGTATCATACGCTCCACAAGCGATAATAGGTAGAAATAAAATTAAATGGTTAGAATGCTCTAGAGAAAATAATTGGTTTCCAACAGCTGAAGAATTAGAAAAATTATTAAAAGAAAATAAAGATCAAAAATATTTACTTTTTTTAAATTCACCGAATAATCCATCTGGGCAAATTTGTGGAAATTTAGAAGAGCTTGCTGCATTATCAAAAAAATACAATTTATACTTCTTGTCAGATGAAATTTATTCTGAATTGTCTTTTGAAGATAACTATAAGTCAATTGCAACATATGCTCCTGATAAAACAATAATAAGCACAGGTCTTAGCAAATGGTGTGGCGCTGGTGGATGGAGACTTGGATATTTTATTATTCCAGAAAATTTATCAAATATTACAAACCAACTTAAAGTTTTAGCAAGTGAGACTTTTTCATCTGTAAGCGCACCAATCCAGTACGCTGCAATTACAGCTCATAAAAATAATCATGATGATTATATTCAAAAATCTAAAAATATTCTTAAATCTGTTGGAAATTATGTTTATGAAAATTTAAAATCAAATGATGTTTTAATAAACAAACCTCAAGGTGGATTTTATTTAATGCCAGAGTTCGTTGGAAAAAAATTTAATTCCTCAAGTGAAATGTGTAAAGATATTTTAGAAAAAACAGGAGTTGCATTACTTCCTGGATCAGATTTTGGATTTAAAGAAAATAAATTGTTAGCAAGATTAAGCTTCACAGATTTTGATGGTAAAAATTTTATGGAAAAAACCCATAATGAAAAAATAGATAATCAAACTATTAAAAATTTTGCACCTAAGGTTGTAGAGGGTGTAAATAGATTAAAAAATTGGTCTAAATAAATTAATTCTTAGCTCGACAATATCTAAATAAAGATGATAAAATTTTTTTATAAATAATAAGGGGGGAAGTTATGAGAAAAATAATCTCAAGAATATCTGCCATCTTTTTATTAGTTGTATCAACTCTGTCATTTACAACTATTGCTAAATCAGCAGAGTTTTTTACAATTGGTACAGGTGGACCTACTGGAGTTTATTTCCAGACTGGAAACGCGATATGCAAAATGCTTCACAAATATGCAACAAGTTCAGAGCATGGAAGAAGCAAAGCTAATTCGGATAAAGCATACAGATGTACTGCGCCTTCAACAGGAGGATCTAATTATAATATTGGTCAAATTAAAGAAGGTGAATTTCAATTTGGTGTTGCTCAATCTGACTGGCAGTATCATGCATACAATGGTTCAAGCAAATGGGAAGGAAAACAATACAGCAATCTAAGAGCTGTGTTTTCAGTTCACAACGAGCCATTTCAAATTTGGGCTAGAAAAAAAGCTAAAGTTAAAGATTTTGCTGGCTTAGAAGGAAAAGTAGTTAACATTGGTAACCCTGGTTCTGGTCAAAGAGGAACTATGGAAGAGTTAATGAAAGCTAAAGGTGTTAGCAATAGTTTCTTTAAATCAGTAACTGAATTAACTTCATCAGAGCAAGTTAAAGCACTTTGCGATGGTAAAATTGATGCCTTTGGTTACTCTGTTGGTTTTCCAAATGGTGCAATGGAACAAGCTGCAACATGTGGAGCTAAAGCATTACCAATCAATTTAACAGGTTCGGAAGTTCAAGGATTAATAAGCGGAGCTGATTACTATGCTCAAGCAATTATTCCAAAAGGAACATACACAGGTCAGAAAAAAGACGTTACTACTTTTGGTGTTAAAGCTACTGTAGTTACTAGCGCTGATGTTTCTGAAGAACTTGTATACCTAGTTACAAAAGCTGTTTTTGAAAACTTCGATGATTTCAGAAAACAACATCCAGCATTTGCACCTTTAAAAAAGGAAAATATGATAGCTGACGGATTATCAGCTCCATTACATCCTGGTGCTCTTAAATACTATAAAGAAGCTGGATTAATGTAATTATTATCCATATTAAATTAAAAGGCCCGATTTTTATTGGGCCTTTTTTTTAGGATGGTATAAAATTCTTAAATGAGTGAATCATTGAATAATATTGAAACAAAAATTCAGGAAGATATCTCTCCTACAAAAAGATTATCTGGTTTTCATTTAAAAATAGTTGGATACATAGCAATTATCTGGTCTTTGTTTCAATTATGGTACGCCTCACCATTTCCTTTTATGTTGGATTTTGGAATGTTTAAGGGTTTGCCTGCAAGAGCTATTCATTTAGGTTTTGCTCTTCTGTTAGCTTTTTTAATCTTTCCAATTAGGAAAAATAAAAATATTTCAGTATTCGATATATTTATATCTTTGATAGCTCTATTTTGTTGTCTCTATATATATTTTTTTTATGATCAATTAGTTGATAGAGGTGGAGTTTTATTAACAATTCAATTTGGTACTTTTGAATTTCCTTTAGAGTTAGTTATTGGTTCATTAGGTATATTCCTTTTATTAGAAGCCACAAGACGAGTAATTGGAAAACCGTTAGTTATTATTGCTGTTTGTTTTTTATTATTTTCTTATTTTGGGAAATATGCGCCAGAAATCATTTCTCATGGAGGACTATCTTTAAAAAGATTGGTTGGCTTTCAATGGTTTGATCAGGAGGCTATATTTGGAATTCCAATTGGTGTTTCGGTTGATTTCATATTTTTATTTGTATTATTTGGGGCATTTCTAGAAACAGCTGGTGGTGGAAGATATTTCTTAGATTTAGCATTTGCTTTAGTTGGAAAATCTAGGGGTGGCCCTGCAAAGGCAGCAATCTTAGGCTCAGGTATGACTGGAATGATATCAGGTTCTTCTGTAGCTAATACTGTAACAACTGGAACTTTTACAATTCCAATAATGAAACAAACTGGTTTCTCAAAAGAAAAGGCAGGAGCGATAGAAGTTTCATCTTCTGTTAATGGACAAATAATGCCGCCGGTTATGGGAGCTGCAGCATTTGTAATGGCAAGTTTTATTGGTGTAACTTATTTTGAAATTGTAAAACATGCTTTTTTACCTGCTATAATTTCATATATTGCACTCTTTTATATATCTCATTTAGAGGCTTTAAAATTAGGACTTAAGGGACTTGAAGAAAAAGATTTACCAAAATTAAAAGAAACTTTTATTTCTGGATTACACTTTCTAATCCCAATTTTTATTTTAATTTATTTATTGGTTTATATGAGACTAACTGCTTCCTACTCAATATTTTATGCTACAATTGCATTAGTTCTAGTTAACTTTATAAACAAGTTAGTAAAAGCACCAAAAGAAACTTCATTTATCTCTAATTTAAAAGATTGGGCTAAAGAGACAGTAATTGGATTAGAGAAAGGTGCAATTAATATGATTGCTGTTGGTGTTGCAATTGCAACAGCTGGAGTAATTGTTGGTGCCGTAGGGTCAACAGGATTAAGTACCAATTTAATTTTAGTAATTGAATCTATTGCTGGAGACAACGTAATAATTTTAATCGCCTTAACAATTTTATTATGCTTGCTTTTAGGAATGGGTCTTCCAACAACAGCAAACTATGTTGTTGTTGCATCATTAATGTCAATGGTGCTAGTAGATGTTGGTAATGCATCAGGTTATATATTTCCTATAATTGCAGTTCACTTATTTGTATTTTACTTTGGTTTAATGGCTGATGTAACGCCACCCGTTGGTCTAGCATCATATGCTGCAGCAGGAATTTCTGGAGGAGATCCGTTGAAAACAGGTATGCAAGCCATATGGTACAGTTTAAGAACTGGTGTTTTGCCAATCGTATTTTTGTTCAATCATGAATTACTCTTAATTGGAGTTGAAAATTTTTGGCATGCTATATTAGTAATTGTAACGTCTTTAATTGGAATTCTAGTATTTTCTGCAGCTACACAAGCATGGTTTATAAATAAATTAAGATGGTTTGAAATAATAATTTTTTTAATTATTTCTTTATCTTTTTTATCACCTGAGTATGTTTTAAATAAATTTTATCCAAAGTTTAATTATTTAGAGCTTGAGCAGGCCCAAAATCATATCTTTGAGCCTAATAAGGAAGTTCACATAAAAATTACGAGACAAACTGAATATGGAGACAAATATAAATTATTTGTAATAAATAAAAATACTTATGAGGAAAACTTCAATCTGGAAAACTATGGAATAAACCTTGTTAAATCTAATGATAATATAATTATTGATACACTGGACTGGAAAGGAAATGCAAAGAAAAGTGGTTTAGAAATGGATGATATAATAAGTGAAATTAAAATCGAGAATTTTGATAGACCCAATAAAGATTTTATTTATATATTTGCCTTTATCGCTTTAATTTTATTTGGATTTTTAAATTATAAAAACTACAGATTTAGTGACAAGCAATATTAAATTTCTTTAATCTCCAGTAATTATAAGGCCAAGGGGTTACGAAACCAACTGCAAGCATTATTGGAACAACCCACCAATTTAAAATCGCACCACCAGTTAAAAGATAATCGGTTAAATTCATTGCAACTTCCATACTAACCATAGAAATAAAACTCATTCCTAGTGCAGTTTTCAATGCTTGAGAAAAATTAAAGTCTTGCTTTAATAAAATTATTGTCTCTAAAATAATACTTGTAATTAAACCATTGATAATTGCTAGTATCATAATAGCTAAAACTGGCCATGGAATTCCTGTTAATTGAAAAAATAAAATAGTTCCAAAGTCACCTATAGCACAGCCTAATAAACACCATGCAGTATTTTTTGCACTACGTCTCCAGGTATGTCTACATTTCCAATGAAAATTTACAGCTGCTTCCATAAAAATAAAATAATCCCTAAAACAAATTTTTCAATGTATCATTTAAGTTTTTAATGAGTAGGTAAGTATAATAATCCTACCTACTCTTAAGGGAAAATGAGAAAATTATAAAAACTTTGAATTCATATAATTTTTCAACGCGTAAATAGTCTTTTTCATCATAAAATCAACCTTTAAATGAAGTATTAAGTTGTCTTATTGATATTTATTTGAGATCAAATTAAGCTGAATCTATGAGAAAAATTGCCCTTTCAATCTCGGAGATCAAAGATATCGAAAAAAGAGAATTTTTAAGATTAGGAGACTCATTCAAGCTAATGGAACAAGCTGGAGAGGCTTGTGCCAAACAAATAATAAAAATTTATAAGAAAAATAGATTCATCGTAGTTTGTGGTCCAGGCAATAATGGAGGCGATGGTCTGATATTATCTAGTTGTTTAGATGAACATGGAAAAGAGGTTGACTTATATTGTTTAGGAAAAAATAGCTATAAAGGCGACAGTTTAAAAGCATACAAAAAAAATAAACTTAAAAAAAAACCTTTAGATGAATTAAATGTTAATCAGGATGCAGTTATAATTGATGCATTATTTGGTATTGGACTTAATAAAAAAGTTGATGGAATTTTCAAAGATTGTATTGATAAAATTAATGATTCAAAATTAAAAGTAATTGCTGTTGATATCCCATCAGGAGTATACGGTGATAATGGAAAAGTTATGGGAGAAGCTATCAAGGCAGATGTTACATTGGCATTACACGCAAAAAAACTTGGTCATAAGATGTATCCTGGATCAAAACTTTCTGGAAAAATAAAAATAATAGATATAGGTATATACCAATAATTTTTTTTATGATTGGAATACTAGGTGGAATGGGAACTCAGGCAGGATTAGATCTGTGTAATAAATTATCTATGCTTTATAGAGGAAAATCAGATCAAGAATATCCAAAATTTATTTTGTATAATAAAACAGATACCCCTGAACGTCCTAAAAATCTAAAAAAATACTTTAACGTTTTAAATGAACTAGTTAAGGGTTGTAAACTTTTACAAAGAAATAATTGTAAATTTATTGTAATGCCATGTAATACAGCGCATTATTGGTATGATGATTTAAAAAAGAAAGTTAGAATTCCGATATTAAGTATGCCTGAGGAAGCGTACTTATTTACTAAAAAAAATTGTAAACAAGATTCAAAAATTGGTTTATTGTCTACAGAAGCAACTATTAAGACAAAGGTTTACAACAAATATTTCAACAATAATTTTTATTTAGTTAATCCTTCAAAGAGTATTCAAAAAAAATATGTAAATAAGGCAATAAAACTTGTTAAACAAGGCAAAGTTAAAGAGGCATCAAAAGCTATTCAACCTGCAATAACTTATTTTAAAAGAATTAAGTGTAATAAAATAATATTAGGCTGTACAGAATTGCCGGTAGCTGTTTTTGCATTTAAGTCTTATAAATTTGCAAAAGAGTCAAAAATATTTATAGATCCAAACTTGATTTTAGCTGAAGTTTGTAAAACTAAATATAAATCTATTTAGAAGGATCTGGAACCTTTCTCAGGTATGGTTTAACTGCATCCCATCCATCTGGAAATAATTTTTTAGCTTCATCATCTTTAACTGCTGGAAGTATAATTACATTTTCACCTTTTTTCCAATCTGCTGGTGTTGCAACTTTATGATTTGCAGTTAATTGCATGGAGTCTATAGCTCTTAAAATTTCTAAAAAATTTCTTCCTGTAGCCATAGGATATGTAAGAAATAAACCTATTCTTTTATCTGGTCTTATAATAAAAACCGTTCTTACTGTTTCATTATCTACCGCCGTTCTTCCCATTGAAGTAACTCCTGCATCGCCCTCTAACATGTTATATAATTTTGCAACTTCTAATTTTTCATCAGCAATAATAGGATACTCGGGTTTCATTCCAGCAACATCTTTTATGTCATTTAGCCATTTATTATGGTCATCAACTGGATCAACACTTAATCCAATTACTTTAACATTTCTTATATCAAACTCTGGTTTCATTTTTGCTAATGAACCTAATTCTGTTGTACAAACTGGTGTAAA
>ENA-OSEY01000859-OSEY01000859.1-marine-metagenome-genome-assembly--contig:-NODE-859-length-21455-cov-2.764010_pt1 | contig 21455 bp, 21 predicted proteins | sample MGYA00248465_ERZ534230 | MGnify/ENA primary metagenome ERZ534230 (study PRJEB26409, sample SAMN06344110) | marine metagenome | isolation source: Sea water from surface | place: Atlantic Ocean:Southern...
CCAGATCAGTTTCAGCACCAATTGGAAGCGCAACGGGAACTGCTTTAGCTCCGGTCCTATCTTCAATCATGTTCACACAATTGAAAAAATCAGCGCCGATTTTGTCCATTTTGTTCACAAAAACAATCCGAGGAACTTTATACCTGTCTGCTTGCCTCCAAACAGTTTCAGTTTGCGGTTCAACACCAGCATTTGCATCAAGCACGCATACTGCGCCATCCAAAACAGCCAGTGATCTCTCAACTTCAATGGTAAAGTCAACGTGGCCGGGAGTATCGATAATATTAAGCCTATGTTTTGGAGTGTCAGCAGTTTGCCCGTCTTCGGTTCGCTCCCAAAAGGTAGTCGTAGCGGCGGAAGTAATTGTGATGCCTCTTTCCTGTTCTTGCTCCATCCAATCCATGGTAGCCGCACCGTCATGCACTTCACCTATGTTGTGAGACTTGCCGGTGTAATAAAGGATACGCTCTGAACAAGTTGTTTTGCCGGCATCGATGTGCGCCATTATGCCAAAATTGCGATACAGATCTAAAGTATATTCTCGTGCCATTGCTCTATTGCCTCTATAATTCTACCATCGATAGTGACTGAATGCTTTGTTTGCATCTGCCATTTTATGTGTATCTTCTCTTTTCTTAACCGCAGCTCCTCTAGAATTAACAGCATCTATTAGCTCTGCTGCGAGCCTTTCCTCCATGGTGTTTTCATTTCGACCTCTGCTAGCAGCAATCAACCATCTAAGAGCTAACGCCTCTCTTCGTTCAGTACGAACTTCAACAGGTACTTGATAAGTTGCACCTCCTACTCTGCGGGATCTCACCTCTACGGCTGGCTTTATATTCTCTAACGCTTCATGAAAGACTTCGACTGGGGCTCTTTTGATCTTTGACTCAACGCGATCAAGAGCGTTGTATACAATTTTTTCCGCAACAGATTTTTTGCCATCAATCATTAAGTTGTTCATAAATTTGGATAATACACGATCTCCAAATTTTGCATCTGGTAAAATTTCACGTTTTTCTGCGGCATGACGACGAGACATTTTATTTTCCTCTATTTTGGACGCTTAGCGCCATATTTTGAGCGACGTTGTTTTCTATCTTTAACGCCTTGAGTATCTAAGACGCCTCGAAGAATGTGGTATCGCACTCCTGGTAAGTCTTTCACACGCCCACCCCGAATTAGAACGACAGAGTGTTCTTGTAAGTTGTGCTGTTCACCAGGGATATAGCTGATAACCTCATACCCGTTTGTCAGTCTAACTTTAGCAACCTTTCGCATGGCCGAGTTCGGCTTTTTAGGAGTGGTTGTATATACTCGTGTACATACGCCTCGTTTTTGCGGACATTGCTCTAAGTGTTGCGACTTTGAACGTTTAATTTTTGGCTGCCTTGGTTTGCGGATCAGCTGTTGTATTGTTGGCATTCAGGTTACCCCGTAAATCTCGTTTTGATCACATAGCCTGGGCCATGATGGTTTAGTCTTACACAGCGCGTCCGCCATGCAAAAAAACCGCAATCGTTTTAGTCTTATAAACGACGCGGCGGTGTTTCAGAGGATCGAAGCAATAGCTTAGATCTTGAGCACTCCAATTATGAAGTATCTTCGAGGCGGCCCCCAAAGCTTTTCGCGAGCGTATAGGCGGATCTGCATTCGATGTCAACAATCACTTCACAGAGATTGTATTCAAAAAATACCTTAATATTATTTTTTTTTAAATTTTCGATAATTAACGAGCTTAAATTCAAATTATTTTGCAGCAAACTGTTCGTTGAAACTTTTAAAAATACTCTCTATCCCCGCAGGCTTTTTACAATCTTGGAATACTTCTAACTTTGGTTTTACATTTACAATTGCACCTTCGAACGAAACTTGATCAAATTTTTCTGATAGAACAATCATTAGTTCATCAGCCAAAGTGCCTTTAATAAAAGCCTCACCATGCTGAAACTGTCTTATTTCTCCAGACGTGATATTCTTAATTGCAAACGTATTTAAGTCCATGTCACAATTTGTTTTCAGAGTTACCCGGGAAATAACCGTTTGGGCAAAATGTATTCGCTCAAAGTGCTTAAAAATTAAAGCAGCAGCTCCAATGGTAAAAAAGAAAAGCAAAAATTTGTACATTGTTTTCTCCACAATTAGTTCAATTCCTGCAATTGCTGTACCAAAGGCTAAACTTATGTAAGAAGCATGCTTTTAACAGTGCCAAACTTAAACTTTTGATATGTGAAAAGTTACTTCTTTGGGAAGTTTTTCTGACAAAAACAAATTCGTTCTACCAAGATTATTTTCACAAAAATTTTTAACATTATCTTTATTGAAATAAGATATGTTTTGATTGGTAATACGAGCCTCATCTGCAACAGAAAGATTAAAAATCATGCTAAGGCGCGCAAATTTCCAAATTTGAGTTAAATTTTCAAATAAGTAGTCTTGCCACTGCTTTGGGCTTAGAACTGGGGCATAGTTGTATGTTCCTGACATTACACAAAAGTCGCTGTATTTGTCTGGTAAATTTCCAGTTCGATAAAAAACATTTGGCCATTTATAATTTTTTTTGCAGAAATTTAATGGTTTTTCAGCAATATCAAAACCATTGTAAGTAAATTCGCTATTTGGAAATCTTTTTTTAAGATAGGGAAGTAAGGCGCCGTAACCGCATCCAATGTCGCTAATCGAAAAACTTGAACCTGTTATGGCTTGATCCAAAACATCAGCGATCAATTTAAATCGCATGAATTGCCTATCTTGTGAAAACCATAAGCTAGCTTCTGGTACGGCACCATATTTTGAAAATCTAAAATTATACTTTTGAGCTATAACTGCCTCAACATTCTTCATATGGAAATTTCCGATAGTGCTTTTAACAAGGTTTTAGTTTGTTATATTTAACTATTATCTGCTTAAAAATATAAAAACTATTATTTAATAAAAAACATTAAAGACTAAAACAACCGTCAGTTTCGTCGTTATACCGTCTTAGCAACAAGGAATTTCTTATGAAAAAATTTAAAAAACTAAGTATCATATCATTATTGTTTCTTTCATTAATTGGTTGCCAAGTAACAATTCCACCTGCTCAAAGTGATAGCACTGCCAGCAACGGGACTAATGCCACGACGTTGACTATTTTGGATGCAAAAGCTTTAAAAGGTTCAGAAAAAGTAAGCGTTCATGCATACGCGTATACCAGAGGAAGTGACATGTGCTCAAGAACAATAGCGTTACAGTTTGCTAGTACACTTCCATATACTCAGACACTAATAGCGCTTAGGAATAGAGCCCTAGTTACTGGAGCAAATGCTTTGTCTATTACAGGCTGGGAAGAAAAGAACAATGTTACCACGTTAACGGCACATTTCTTTGACTGCCATTCTAAGCGAGGCCTCTAATTTAGATTTCGTCGGTTGAAACTCTACTAAGCAGTTTCAACCGCAGTTCCCGATACCGAAACTAAAACAAAGTTTTTGGATCCAAAGCTGGTAGTAGTTAAATTTAAATCATAACCCAAAATGGCGTTGGCGCCCGTTTTTATCGCATTCGCCTTCAGTTCTATGTTTGCCTCTTCAATTACTTTCTTAAGTAAACCATTATTTTCAGGCGATTTTTTATTTCTCTGAAATCTATTTAAAAATTTTGGCTTTTCATGAGGACTACCTGTTAAGCTGGCTTCGCCGTGAACAATTCCAAACCTTTTACGAACCCTTAGATTAGTAGCAGTTTCACTGGTTATTAATAAGCTTTCAAACTTTTCAATTAAGTTATCTATAGATTTAGTATTGGTAGGCCGTTGAGGTTTGTTAGCTGCATCAACCTTAGATTTTACAAGAGACTTTACATAGCAGGCGATACACATTCCCTCGTGATTTCGAGCCGCATTGGTCTCACTATACCCCATTTTAACATTACATTCTACACAACTTGCCATTTGAGTATTCCTATTAAGTCTTATCTAGTTAGCTTTTCAACCATGTCAGAATTTGCCTGCATGAGTCTTGCTGAGCCATTAAATTGCTGTTGAGCTTTTATCATTGCCGTTAATTCGTCCGTGATATTAACATTCGAGATTTCAAGACCCCCCACTTGTAGATCAGCAAAGCCAGAGTCCATAGGGGCACCCAACGTTAACAGACCCGAACGCTCAGTGGCAGAAAAGCGTGCATTCCCAAGCTCTTTTAAACCAATTGGATTGGAAAAAATTCCAATTGTTAATGAGCTAATTGGAACAGGATCTTGTTCTCCATACCTTGCAGAAATACGACCATCTTCCGCGATCTCCAATTCTGACATAACCAAGTCATCTCTAATTGAAGGGATCTGTATAGGTTGCAATGCTTCTATATTGTCTGGTGTTTGTCCAAAATCATTTTCGAAAATTGGTGTGCCCAATACACGGTGATTATCTGCAGTGGTAAGAAACCCTTGCTCATCAAGCCCGAAAGCACCATTCCTAGTGAAGGATACAGTATTATCATTTAAATTTTGAAGAGCAAAATAACCATTCCCAATAAGAGCCATATCTGTCTTGTTTTCTGTTGATAATATGGCGCCTTGAGCATCACTTACTCGTGTCTCTTCAACCCTGGAACCTAAACCATTGGCAGAGCTTTGAACAGAGGCCGGAAAAAGACCACCAGCAAAATCAGCAAATGATACTAATGATTTTTTAAAACCGTTCGAATTAGCGTTTGAAACGTTATTAGAAATGACAGACAACTCGTGCATCGCGCTGGCCATTCCAGATTTAATAATTGAGTACATTGAAGTCTCCTAATTTCAATTTTAGGAGCAAATTTCATACCAACCAAATTTTTGTGCAAATTATAATCAACCAATGAGGTCAAATAGAGTTTTTCCAGTTATTCTGGTGAACGTTGCTTGAGCAGCATCTTTTTGGGTCATCAAAAATTCTAATTGGGTGATTAAACTTGCGAGATCTGCATCACTTATTTCAGAAATGTCCTCTTCTAGGGTTATCATAAGGTCTTGCATGGCCATCTCCGAGTCCTGAGCACGCCTTGAATTTGCGCTGACCTCAGCACGCTTGCTCGATAAGTGCTCAAAAACATCCGTTATTTTTTCCGTGATATTTGAATTCATAAGCGCATCTTCGGATATACTTTGTAAAACTGTACCATCTTTTTCAGATAACACTTCAATACTAGGTTGCTCTAAATCATCACCATAGTGAGTAAAGTCGCTAACTGTTAAAGTATTAACGTCGCCTTCCAAAAGTATTTGGTTATCACCAACCAATGAAGCCGTTAATCCGGTCTCCGCAGTGTAACTATTAATTTTTTCGACCAATTCAGAAAAATCATTTCCGTAAAAAACATCATCTATATCTATCCGAACAGCATCAATATTTAGGCTGAGGGCCATTCTACTTTCTGGCCCAGTAGATGGAAGTTTAATCACTGCCGAGGTAGAGGTTTTAAATATATTTGAAGAGATGTTACTATTCAAATCTATTTCTAAACTCGAAATTAAATCATCAACAACTTCGAAAACTGAAAATGAACCATTTTCGTTCTTAATATTATTAAACACATCAAAACCAGAAAAATTCTGCTTCACAGCTAAAGCTTCCGTCACCTGCACTTCTTTGGCTAAAGACGAACCTAAATAATTTACTTTACCGTCAGAGTTAATTTCAAAGGGTGTCTCGACGCCAGATACTCCCCCGAATAAATTATTTCCAAAGGTATCTTTTTGGTTAGCGACATCAAGTATTTCCGATTTAATCATCTGGGCTTCCTGAACAAATCGTTGCCTTTCCTCAGCAAGCAAGGTGTCATTAGCGCTTTCCACAGCTAATTCCTGAAGCCTTATCAATGAATTTTGCAATCGATCAAAAGCAACATCCAGAAATTCTAAATCAGATTGGACTCGTTTTGAATTACCAAGAAATTGACTAGTTTCAGACTTTTTTTCTTCAGCGGCACTCAACTTAGAGATATCAGTAATATTTTCTGACAACTTTAGTTCAGCCTTACCAGTTCCAACCTGGCCCTGAAGAGATTTTAGCTCATCATTAATCTTTGAAAATAATGCGCTATTATTATCAAAAAAGCGGGTTGTGCTTACAGACATTTTTTATTCTCCAAATCACATAAACCTCAGAAGAGTGTCTATCATTTCTTTTGCAGTACTCAGAACTTTTGCCAGTGCTTGATAAGCTTGTTGTTGTTCTAATAAACGTGCCGCCTCTGTATCTAAGTCTACACCAGAAAATTCTGATTTTCTGTCAACTGCTGCGTCATATATTATTTTTGAAGTCTCCAAACCTTGTTCACTAGACCGAACATTAAAACCAACATCCACTACTAAATCAGTGTAAATCTGGTTATAACCTCCTTTGCCACTTGCTTCAGAAAGTTCCGCCAGTTTTGACATATTTAATAGATTAGAAGCATCATCTTTTCTGGCTGTCGAATTGAGAACATTAAAAGCATCGTCATCAACTAAGTTACCATCAAATTGCCAATTGAAATTTCTGAAAAAAAAGTTGTTGGAATCACTTAATTCTCTAGTACCCAAATAATCTCCTGAGGCGTAATCAAATAGTTCGACAGATTTATTCTTATCCATTGTAACTCTGGCTGTAATTTCTCTACTATCAATTTCATCTGTTGAAACTTGCGATCCGCCTAACAATGAAATCTTTCCATTGCCTTTTGCATACACCAATAAGTCTTCACCCGCTAAATCTTCTATGTTAAAAACTGTATTTGATAGTGAGCTGACCTCAGCAGAACTGGTAACCCTTTGATTGTCATGGTTCGAGACCTTAAAACCCTGCTCTCCAAGAGTTAGTTGCGCAGTTGATGTTACGATACCAAAAGACGCTGAGTTATCATTTGCCTTTAATCGCACATCAAGATCCGTAGTTGACTGATCAATGTTAATTAACAGCCTTCCTTGGTTATTGCCCAAGTCTTCTATCTCAACACTTATTCCAGCGACTGGATTTGCTGGTGACACTTTGGGAACCGCTGCTGGGTCAAAATCTAAATTGAACTCATTACTACCTGAAACAATTCTTGCAAAGTCTAATTGTGCACCCTGAGTTAAATCAAATTCTCCGCTCATGATGGTTGTAATAGTTGATCCTGCAACATTATTATCTAGGTGAAACAACGATTTCTGACTGGCGCTATTATTGTCAGATAATCTCAAACCATCGCCAGATAAAATTCCATCTTTCGCTGAAGCAAATAATCTAAAGCCAGAACCTGATTCCTCAAAACCTACGTATATTCTGTTCTCTTCTGGCCCAGAAATATCAAAAGAGCTTGTTCGCACAAGTCTCTCAAGCGCTTCGGTTTGTGTTAAAGTTTCTCCATCAATGATAACATTTGTACCATCTATTTCATAGGACGCGTCAGTTTTCAGTACTGCCAGGTAATTTTCATTTCCAAGTTGAAACTCAATTAAACTCTGCTCTGCGGGAAATCCATCTATAAATTCAAATTCATTTCCAACTAATTTGGTCTGTGGCGACGCACTCCTCAGTCCAGAAACCAAAGCTTCTCCAACTGCAGCTGAAGTTAGTTGACCTGTCGAATTTGGTTTGATTGTGACTGAGTTTTCTTCCAATGAATTGTCAGTTGATAAAGAAAACGTATACGAACTTGAGGCAGCAACTGCATTGATGCCTGCAGCATCAAGATTATTCGAGTCAACGGATCCAAGTACTTTAAACTCATAGTCTGACGAGTTTGATCCCAGATCATGATCTTTTTTTACAAAACTACTTAAAAATTCAGAATTTGAGTTATCAGCTATATTTAGTCCAGAGCTCACCTGAAACGAGTCTGTACTGATAAACTTAATTTGCCCACCAGAAATTATGTACTCTCCCGATGAAACTGCTTCAGTATTTATTACCTCGCCAAATTCGTCTAACTGCCTCACAGACAATGCAGAACCATCAGATGTTACAATATCCCTTACGGAGATATCGTTGCCATCAATTTTTTTCAACGCAACCGCACCAGTGGCAGATTTAAAGGCCAAAATACCTGTGACATCGGAGAAGTCATTTATTTCGCTTACTAGTGACGAAGTATCTCCGTCTGATATCGAAGCACTTACAGCTACAGGTTCGCTATTGTCTCCGATTAATTCAAATTGAATACTCACATCGCCAATGTCAAAAAGTTCAATTTGATTAAAAGCTGTAGCTTTCAAGCCGTATTCTGAAGCAGTCTGGTTGAGGCCATAAGCTATGTTTCCAGCCATCATGCCCTGTTTCACTTCAAAACTAATATTGCCACCTGCTGCGGTGGAAATTTCAATTGGGTCCGCCATCAACGTCCGCTCGGTAGGATAAGCTGCCGTTGCTCCAACAGTCAAATTTGAATTGATGGCTGTGTCTGTGCCTAAACTAGAAATTGAAGAAACAAAATTTCCAGTTGTCGTCAGCCGTTCTATAGAGGCTCCAATATACGTATCACCTATATCTGTCGCTAGATAATTAGCATTATACTGCGCACTTGAATAAAAACCATTAGCTTGAGTTATTATAGATGCTGCTTCTAATTGCGTTAGCGGTTTGCCAGCTATATGCACCCCTTCCTTTGTAAATATTTGTATATCTGCATCTCCAGTATCTCCTGGGATTAATACTCCAGTAGAGGTCCCAAACGTTCCTTCCTCCAATAAAGAATAATTAGGTGTAGAAGCAGACGTTATACTTAAAGTAGAAGAATTACCGCCGGCAAATAAACCCAAATCAGAAAAAGAATAGGCGTCAGCGTCATCAGATCTGATAGCACCATTGTTGAGATATTCAGCTAAAACTGAATAATTATCAAAAGTCCCGGCAATATCCCCTAAAACAAAATTTCTATCGGTACCATTTAATTTAAGTGTTAACGTGGCATTATTATCCAATGTCGTAATATCTTGACCAAATTGTATTTTTGGTTGCGTTTGAATAGAGGTAAGCTCGTTAATCATGCTGACGTTTTCAAACACACCAAGAACACCATTATTTAAAAAGTTACTGGGATTTGCGCTATTTTGTGAACCGGAAAAAACTTCACTTAAATTAGCGAAACCAGATAATTTTGGTTCCTCAAATTTACTTATAGAAAGCCGAGTTGAACTTACATTTTCCGGATCGCGCTCCACCAAATAAAATGAACTAGCAGCCAAATCACGGCCGTCTTGGAGCTGCAGATTTAAATTCTCTGATAGCCCGTCCGTAAATTCAATATTGAATTCATCACCAAGAGAGGCTTTGCCAGCTATATTGATTTTAATACCATCAAAATCAAAAGTATCTCTAAATTCAGCTATTTCTTCCCCAAAATTATTTTTCAAACTCCAGATGTCTTTGGATGCATCATAATCAACTTTGAAACTTTCTCCGTTTTTAGTATTGGTTGAACCTGCGATATTGATTTGAGATGTGCTGTACTCATCAGAAGTTTTAAGAATTTTAACTCCGTCCAAGTTAAAAAAATCACCTCCAAGTTCACCGTTTAAATTTGTGCCTAAGTTATGTAATTCGTTAAATTCAGAAACTAGTTTTCTAGTCATTTGATCTAGAGCAGATTTAGTTTCGACGAGTGCAATGTCGGCAGCTAAATTCCCAGAAATTCTGCCAGATTGCAGTTGAATTTTCGACAGACCTCCACCGTTTGAGTTGTCTAAAAAAATCTTTGGACTGCCCCCACTTTGCTGAACAACTAAGTTCGAATGGACCACTCCTGAAAGAAGAGGTCTACCTTGTCCTGCCGTGCCAATAGAAATATCGATCATTCCGCCCGATTTGTAATCGACGTTAACTTCAACTAAGTTACTGAGTTCTTTAATCAATGCATCTCGCTGATCCAATAAGTCATTTGGAGCTTTGCGTGTTGGCTCATTTCCAAGCAACTCTTCTTGAATTTCAGCCAGTTGTTTAAGTATACCATTCGCCTCGGAAACATCAGTTTCTAAATTTTCAGAAACAAAATTTCTTAAATCTGAAATACCATTTGCGACTATAACTATTGAAGAAGCCAATGCTTTAGCGTTATCAACCGCCACATGTCGAGATGCTAAATCAGAAGGATCTTGCGCAACTAAATTGAATGACTCAAAAAGTTCCTGAAGTCTTTGCGAAACTGATCCTTGCGTAGGTCTGACGACTTGTTCTAATTGGTTTAACACAGTTGCCTGAGAAGTAGAAAAAGCAAATCCTGAGGCGGCATTTTGCAATTGAATATCGATGAATTGATTAAATGCTCTTGTTATGCCGTCAATTTTTACGCCATATCCAGCAGAATTTGATATTTGAAGAGCGTCTGACCCAGACTTGACCTCGCTTATATGAGCCTCACGCCTTGCGTAAGCCTCGTTTCCAACGTTAGCAATATTTTGACCGGTTGTTGCAAGGCCCTCTTTGTATGCCTGCAAACCAGATTTAGCAATTCCATATATATCGCTCATGACCTAGTTCCATGCGGAGACATTTGTTGTATAATTGCCTCTGCAATTCCAATATCGACCAATTCACTCGAACTTTTAGCTAGCTCAGCATCAAACATCTGAACAAAACTATCGTCTGAGTCTGTATCAAATAGCCCATCACTAAGTTTACTTTCTCTTGCCTGCTTCAAGAGCATTTCTAAAAATATTGCTTCAAATTGATTTGCTACAGATTTTAAGTCACCATTTTTATTTGACTGATGATCAAAGTTGGGTGCACTGTCGACCTCACGAGAAAAATTTAACTTCGCTTTCCCGATCAGTTCCAAGTTCTCAATATGAGCGTTATTTATATTAGCCATTGAAAAACTCTAAATAACTATCAATTCAGCATTAAGTGCACCTGCTTCACGCAAAGCCTCTAATATCGCAACCAAGTCAGAAGGAGTCGCGCCCACAGCATTAATAGCATCTACAAGATCGCTAAGAGAAACACCGGAATCAAATAAAAAGGCTTTTGCAAGGTCTTCCTTGACCTCAATTTCAGTGTCCGGAACCGCAGCGCCAGCAGCATTCGCTTGAGCTCCATCGCCGATCGCAGTTGCATCACCACCTTCAATATTTACATCTTCACTGACCTTTACAGATAAAGTACCATGAGAAACTGCAGCAGGTGTTACTTTAACATTGCCACTAATAACTAATGTACCTGTTCTAGAGTTTACGATAATCTTTGCAGGCGGAGTACCCCTATCAACCTCAATGTTTTCTAAAATCGAAACAAAGGAAACTTTCTGGGCGGGATCCTCTGGAGCTCTAACTCTAACGCTATTCGTATCAAGCGGAATAGCTATTCCAGGTCCTAATAAATCATTGACGGCATTAGCGATGTTGTTGGCTGTAGAAAAATCGCCTCTATGCAAATTCAATATAACAAAGTCTGTGCTTAAAAATTCAGTAGGAACTAATCTCTCAACTGATGCACCTCTTGGAATGCGGCCTACAGTAGGAATATTTACTGTTAAAGAAGAATTATCGGCGCCTTCAACGCCCAATCCGCCAACAACAATATTTCCTTGTGCTATGGCGTATGTCTCTCCGTCTGCACCTAGTAGTGGCGACATTAGAAGTGTCCCACCTTTTAGTGAAGTTGCACCACCAACAGTAGACACAGTTACATCTATAGCCTGTCCAGGTTTAGTAAATGGAGGAAGATCAGCAGTTAGCATAACAGCTGCGGCGTTATCACCGTTAAAACCATCTAAATCGGATGTCACGCCAAATCTTGAGACTAATGACTGCATTGACTGCAAGGTAATCCCCGTATTCCCATCACCTGTGCCAGCCAAACCAACTACAACCCCATATCCAACTAACTGATTAGATCTTATACCAGCTAACGAAGTCAGATCCTTAATCCTGTCGGCAAATAAACAACTCGTTTGGCCCACAAAAACAAGTGAAACTAGCAATATACGTATAATTCTAAACATTTACCTAACCTTAAACTGGATTGAGGGTATCAAGTACCCTGGTATACCAACCCTTTTTACCTGTTCTTGCAGTATCGCCAGCACCCACATAATTGATATCAGCATTTGCAATCCGATCCGACTGAACAATATTGTCTGAAGAAATATCTCTAGGTCTAACTATTCCAGAAACCCTTATATATTCATCACCATTATTCAAAGTTAACTTTTTCTGGCCTAAAATTTCTAAGTTACCGTTTGGATAAACACGGACGACATGTACAGATATTAGCCCTGAGAGCGAATTTGACTGATTAGTAGAGCCTGATCCAGAGAATGTACTTGCTCCAGTAGATCCAAGCTCAGCAGAGTTACCCAAGGAGTTCGGCAATATGCTTCCCATCACTGTGGGCAAAGTTACTGTGTTTTCACTGGTCTTAGAACTGGCCGCATTTTGTGATTTTGTCGCCTGAAAACTTTCAGTAAAGGATACCGTTAGAATATCACCTACTCTGTGAGCACGCGCCTCCATCGCGAAAAGGTTACCCTTATCTTTTTTATAGATGCCCCCAAAATCTTCTTGAGCAACCTCTTCTTCAGAATTTTCTAGATATATTGGTTCAAAATCTACGGAGCGCTGTTCTTCCACATAGGTATCGCAAGCTACCAGTACTAAACAAAACGGTAAAACATACTTTAACAAGATACACCTATAAGTTTCGAGAAATAAATTGCATCATTTCGTCAACAGCGGTGATTGATTTCGAGCTTACCTCGTAAGCCCGCTGCGTTTCAATCATATCGACCAGTTGCTGAACAACATTTACATTTGAACTTTCTACGTAGCCTTGAAGGACTTTACCAAATCCCCCGTCAAGCGGAGCGCCTTCCTGTGCTACCCCACTTTCAGCAGATGGAACTAAAAAGTTTTCTCCTACAGGGGTCAAGCCTCTGGGATTACTGAAATTGGCTAACGATATTTGACCAACTTCTTGGGCAATGTCATTTCCAGGTGCCGTCACACTTACTATTCCTGTATTTGAAATATTTATACTGGTTGCGTCTGTTGGTATTTGAATTTGAGGCTGTAGAACATAACCGCTAGTAGTTGTTAAGACACCCTCCGCATTACGGGATAGAATTCCAGATCTTGTATAACCAACTCGACCATCAGGCAGCAACGCCTGGAAAAATCCTGGACCATCAATTGCTAAGTCCAAAGAGTTATCTGTACTAACCAAACCACCTTGAGTGAAAAGTTTTTGTGTACTAACTACCTTAACCCCAGTACCAACTGCGAGTGGCGACGTTAGAGCCGTATCATCGGCTGTCTGCGCACCAGCTGTTTTAACAATTTGATAGAATAGAGATTCAAAATTTGCTCTATCGCGCTTAAAACCTGTGGTATTCACATTGGCCAGGTTATTAGCAATTACTTGCATTTTATACTGTTGAGCGGTTAGACCAGTTTTGGCTACGTGCATTGCTGATGTTGACATTTCTTTTTGCCCTTTTCTTTAGTCAACTAGGAGCAAGCTTTATGCCAAGCATAAATTTATGTTGGTAGGTTCATTAACTTTGCACCGGCACTATCGAGATCGCTTGCTTTTTTTATCAACTTCACATTGATCTCAAATTGTCTCTGCATATCGATATTTCTAATAAGCTCTTCGATAGCACTTACATTTGAAGACTCTAAAAAGCCTTGTCCAAATCTAGCAGTCTGATCTGCAGCCGGCACAGTGCCATCTGGCTTACGGATATTACCATCCAGACTTTTTACAAGCTGATCAATCTCACTAGAAGTTGATCCAATAAAACCAACACTTGTAAGCTCTCCATCGGGAGCGCCGGCCTGCTGAACAAGAACCTCCCCAATATCTGTGATACTCATTGAGGTAAAATTTGGAAGAATGATAGGTTCCAGGCCATCTGATAAGACAAGATCGCCAACCCCATTTACTAATTGATTTTGGGCATTCAGTCCCAAATCTCCCCTTCTTGAGAGAGCGATTTCACCGTTTTCTGGTTGAATGTAAAAAAAACCATCATTTAAAACGGCCACATCAGTCTCAAGCCCAGTGTTTTGCAATTGCCCAGACTCGTTGGAGAATTTCCTAACCTCAGTTTCCAAAGGTAAAACCTTAGCTGATAGCTTTTCTAGCTCTTTAAGAAAACCTGCATTTCCTTCGTTTGGTAAATCCCGCCGGAACCCTGGTACATTTACGTTAGCCAAGTTATGGGCAAGATCAAATTTATTGTCTTGCATCTGCCTAAGTGCACTTAATGCCGTTTGGGCTAGCCTATCCATAACTTAACAAGTCCAAATCTTACTTTAATTAGCTTCTAATGTTGATAATTGTCTGCGTCATACTTGTCGAAGTTTCAATCGCTTTTGCAGCTGCCTGATAATTACGCTGAGATGTAATTAAATTTACAAGTTCTTCAGTAATATCAACATTTGATCTTTCCAATGATCCTGACAATATTTGGCCAAATCCATCTTCGGATGCCTCACCCAATTCAGGATCGCCACTAGCGGCCGTCGCAATAAACGTAGAATTACCAATCTGCTTCAAACCACTCTCGTTTGCGAAGCTAGCTAACATTATTTTGCCTAAACTCACATTTTGACCATTTGAGTAGCCTGCTCTCACGTTACCATAATTATCAATTTCTAGATTTGTTAGACGACCAGCCGAATATCCGTCCTGTTCAATTTCACTAGCGGAAAATGCTTGATCAAATTGTGTAGCATTTACGAAATCCAAGGTTAATTGTGTCAAATCTCCAGAGTATTGTACCTTTGTTATTGGACTGACCAGTCTCCCATCAAGATCAAAGGTTAACTCACCATCATCGAGATAAAGAGGATAAAAGTCCTCTACCATATTGTCTGCGAACTCCTGACTGTTTGGCGTAATTTCACCATTTGGAGCAATATATAATGGACGTCCAAGCTCATCTGTTGCCTGCACCGGGGTTCTTACTAATGAAGTAGTACCTAGACCCAATGGGATATCACTCAAACCAAAACGCAATGCACCATTCACTGCAATTGTTGAACCTTCACCAGTTGTTGCTGTAGTGAATGTAAGATTATTTACGTCACTATCATACTCAACAGTTACACCACCCACAGATCTTCCTGAAATTGGATTTTTCATCGCATTAATGCGGCTTTCAAGAGCCAAAGCAAGCGTATCACCCTTGTAATTACCTTCAGGAATAGCGATTGAAGCGCTAACACCATTGACAACCACATTAAATATATTTTCACCTGCTAATTCAGTAATTGTAAAAGCTTCGCTCATATCCATTAAAGCTTCAAAACCTGATGTTGAGGCTGGTTGGGAAATAAGACCCGTAGGACCAGTATAGCCCTCTACTCCTTCACGAGGATATCCCATAATTTGGTTTAAGCCTTCTCCGATTTTGTTAAAGTCGTACTCGGCTGTATCAGTAGGATCCACAGTTCCAGTTTCCGTTAAGTTATAGCGACCAACGGCTACCGTAGATGAAGACTGAGCAACATTAACTCCGACAACCGAATTGGCAGCAATAGCTTCGCCAGTTGTTCCACTCGAAATATTAAATACGTTTGCGACGGTATCATACTCAACTTCCATCCCATAACGCTTGTTTATGGCTCTAACTTCCGGGCCGTCTGCAAGAAAGGATTCTCCAAGCAATAAGTCGTCAGTCTCTAAACTTACTTCAGGACTTTCGCCAAGAGCAGGAATACCTAAACCATTTTCACCAGCATCAAGCTCAATACTATATGCGGTAAATGCATCAAATCCTACACCCGTGCCTTTGCCTAATTGTCCGTTGACACCATCAAAGGTCAGTCTTTGGTTTGTTTCGTCATAACCCAACTTTATGGCCGGATCTCTCTGATCTACCCAAGCCATAGTTTCAGTGGTGCTATCTAATCCGAAATCTGATGCATCGGCAGCATTAAGAGTGTTTGTTGATTGAAAATTTGAAAAACTTCCCGCAGCATTCGAACCAAAGACAGCTCCATCTGCAGTACGTTTTGCGGCACTATCTATCTCGCGCAAAACTATTTTGTTAGAATAATATACATCTGAAACACCCTCAACTAGACCTGCTGTATCCTCAAAATAGGCTTCAACGTAGTCTGACGGCTTTGCCAAAATCTTAATAGCATTTTCTGTTCCATTACCAGGATCAATAACAGCCGTACCAGTCACAGTATGGTCTAGCACGAATGCCGTTGTGTCAGTTACCGCATCATAGGTTGCACTTTTTATTGCCACCTCATCTGCACCAACTTGATCAATAAATTCTGTAGGATTTACTCCATCATCATTTTGCTGAAACCGAAATACTTCGTAATCAATAGCGGTTAAATCTCCAGCAAGCGTCACTTGGAGATAATCACCACTCGTGCCAAATGCAGTTAAAGCAGGTTCAAACTTTGCATCATAAGCCTTGATGTTTGGATTATCATCTACATTCGCATAAGCTATGTATCTCTCCTGTGCAGCCGCATCAACATCTTCATTAAGGTGATCAAATGAAATAATATCAAAATTTTGCGGTGCATCAGTAATTTGTGTGCCCATAGTTGTTTTGAAAAGACGACCCTCAACATTTAATTCAGCTGCAGCTGTCGCATCAACATCAACACCACTTTGAATATATTCATTTAGTCCTGCAGTCATTAGGGTCTGTGCGTGTGTTAAAAATGCATCCATTCCCAAACCGTCTTCGGCACTATATCCAGGCTCTATGCCCTCGGTCACCAAAGTTGATGTGTGCAGGTCAATGACTATTGGAGTTGCAAGACCAGTAGATTTACCATCACCAGATGAAGTTTTTAAATCGATGGTGAAAGTACTGTCAACACCCTCTGTCAGTTGGATCTGCTTATCATCGCCAAATGCCTTACGAAGTTCTATTTCAACAGCGGAAGCTAATTCTTCTCCTGTGTACACGCCTGGAGGCACATCAATAGAAACCGGACCACTACCATCCACATCGACCAAAAGAAAATCCTTACCCCAAAATGTACCCGGAATTGGATTTGCTACCTCAGTAAGAGTTTGGTACTCCATGGTTCTTTTGAACTGCATTGGGTCTGTCACAATCTCTATTGTTCTGCCATCACCAAGGTATGTTTCAAGGCCAAGCCCAGTAAGTTTTGCGGGAGTAGATTTCTGAGCTTCGCCAAGATCATCTGCTCTATATAAAGGTGATCCCTTACCTTCTAAGATATAAGCCGGATCTTCTGCAGCTGTGGTCGTTTGACCAAACTTATCAATAAATAATGCGTTGCCCTTGCTATCAGTCGAACGAGATAATTCAGGCGTTATTTCCACTCCATCAACAAACATTTTAGTATCATACTTGAATGTCTGATCCGTTGCCGATGGGTTCTGAGTTTTAATATAGAAAACTGTAGCTGATTTTGGGTTTCCACCATTATCAAAAATCGTAACTGATGATGAAGCAGAATAGGTTGTCGCATCGTTAGGGTCGAACTCAACATCTGCGCCAATGACTTCTGCATCAGAGGGCAAATTTACCCCCATTGTTATATTTTCAGTTGCCTGCGGCTCACCAAAATTCGCAGATAACTGCATTTTTGTTGCACCTTGTAGAGTTTTATCAGATACCGCACCCGCTGTGTCTACTGGATAGCCTAATAAAAATTGACCGTTACTATCCACAATAAAGCCATCTTCACTTACTGAAAAGGCTCCGTTTCTTGTGTAAACAGTTTGCCCCGCGTTACCGCCACCTTGCATTGCAAAAAAGCCCTGGCCAGAAATAGCCATATCTAAAGTGTTTGTAGACTGAGTAATATTACCTTGTGAAAACTGCTGTTTAATTGACTTGGTTAGCGTTCCAGAGCCAATATTATTAGTTTGAAGAGGAGTTGATCCAAATATATCGCCAAACTCTGCACGACTTTTCTTAAAGCCACTAGAGCCAACATTGGCAATGTTATTCGATGTGGTTGAAATATCTGTTTGTGCGCCTTTCAAGCCGGTCAATGCTGTGTAAAAAGACATATTTAACTCCTGTTACGGTAAACTATTTAAAAATTTAATGCAAAATATGTGCCAAAATTATTTGGAACTTTGGCACCACTTGTTGATTATCGAAAATTGACTGCGGTAGAGACATCAATGTCTCCATAGTCTTCTATATTGAGAAGGACTTGTTTGTTATCACCAGATCCGACAGAGGCTGAAATCACTCTCGAATAAATCGATGGACTTAGCTGTTCTGGTCCACTACCCGTATCAATTAAAGCTTCTATTTTTATCCGTTTTTTCTGATCTAGAAAATCTTGTGGCAAATCAGTCCAAGAGAATCCCACTAAACCTGCAGCCAGCGGCCCTAAATCCTCTGAGTGCAATTCTTCGTTGGTGTCAGCATCAAAATAAGTAAGTTTTGTCATAAAAGTTGCTTCAGGCAAATCTAATACCCCATGAAGTTCTCCGTCTTCATCTGGCCGCCCGACAGTACCAGGCACTAACACTGAGTGACCAAGTAAGTTAGAGGCAGTTGCTATTCTTGCTTGATCAAATTCCTCAACTAATTTTCCAATAGAGCTGTTCACTTCCTGGATACCAGTTACAGTAGAGAATTGAGCCATTTGAGCAATGAAGTCACCATTATCCATCGGAGCAAAAGGGTCTTGATTTTGAAGTTGAGTAGTCATCAGCTTCAAAAAATCAGATTGGCCCAATGTATCTTTGCTAGCCTTTTGGGTATCACTTTGTTTGGAAATTCCTAATTTTTCAAATAGTGCTGCTTGAGCACTGTTCGGATCTATTGTAGTCATGATAACTCCTATTTACCCATGCTAATTGTTCGCATCATTAACCCTCTAAGAGTGCTAACAACTTCTACGTTATTCTCGTATTGCCGCGATGCCTCAAGCATCTCGACCATTTCTTCCTCAGGGTTCACCGCTGCCATGTAGATGTATCCATCTTTATCGGCCTTTGGGTGCCCTGGTTGATAAACCTTTTCTGGGTCCTTATCCACAGCAACCACGTCAACAACATCGACGCTAGATATCCCTGTTTTCTCTAAATCGTCAGCGTACAGAGTACTGAACACAGGTTTAATAGCCCGATATGCCTCTGCCTCCGACGAAGCGACAGATCTGGCATTTGCGAGATTACTGGCGACTGTATTTAATCGGACCATTTGAGCAGACATCCCACGGGCTGCAACGTCAAAAATGTTTTTTAAATCAGCCATCCTATTCCCCCTTTATTGCTGACATCAAGCCAGAGATCTTTCTATTTAGAAATTCCAAGGAGGTTTGATATTTCATTACATTTTCTGAAAATTGAAGCTGTTCAACGTGAAGCTCAACCGTATTACCATCCATCGAAGGCGTAATGTTTTGCCTAAATTTAACACCTTGATCATTAGGACCAATACCCATCTCAAAATGCCTTTTGTCAGATATATTAACCTTTCCAAAACCCATTTTAGAGCTGAGCATTTGCTCGAAGTCTAAATCTTTTGCTTTGAAATTTGGCGTGGCGGCATTTGCGATATTTGATGCAAGTATTTCATTACGTTGTGACCTGAGCGCTAAGGCTTCAGCATGCACTTTCAAATGTCCTTCGATTGTCTTCACAACTTTTTCCAATTTTTGTTTTACTTGGTTCAAATATTGCAAGTAGTGTGCCAAAGTAATGGAGTAGAAAAAATGGAAGAAGAGAGTAGCTCACAACTACACAAAGAACGGAATAAAATACTCGTGAAATTCGCGGATCATTCTTTTTCTTCCGCTTTAGATGAGATCAATTCCGAATTAGATGCAGAGAAAAATCATTCTAAAAAGCTCGCCCTGCTGTCTGCAAAAAGTTGGGTTTTACGCAATAAACTATACGCTTCTCTGCACGACCCATACATATACACCTTAAATGAGGTAGAAAACACAGACGTGTTTGATGACATGGGGGATGAAGATGAAACTGCGATAGACAGTTTATTTGATGAAGATAATAAAGAACCTATGCAAGAGGTGGTCATGTTGAAAAATGCTACCCTAAACGGAACCAAACTTGTTAAAGATACAATTTTATCAGTTACTGAAGCAAATGCCGAAAAATTGATTAAAGATGGTAAAGCAAAGTTAAGCGAAGAAAAATAAACGTAAGTTATTAAAGCTGGTCAGCCGTTTCACTGGAACACTTTCCTAAATCAATGGATATCTCCAACTAAGATCTCTTACATCGACACTGATGCCAGGCTGTTCAAAGGACCGGTTCAGCAAATACTCCTCATTATAGTTATCTGTATATAAAAACAGTGAGGCATGTCTTGGCGGTATAGATTTAAGAAGGTCAAAAAAGTCTAAAAAATCTTTTTCTCCAAGGTTTATAAAAGCACTTACTAAAGGTCGTTTATCTTCAAACTTCAGAAAACCTATTGGTCCTATGTCCTGCTGCTTAGACTTGAAGACGACGTTGCAGTGATAATTTGGAAGTTCTGAAATATTACACGATAGGGATATCTCGTGATCTGACCCCAGTTGCCGTTTCAATATTTCCCCACTTAATACTGTTAATTGAAGTTGGTTTCGCATCTGCCCAGAAACATCTGATGGATTAGGCATTTACCTGACTTTCAATTAAGACTTTCAGTTTCTTTATAGCGGCAGATTTAATTTGTGATACTCGACCTGTTGATACAGATAGAACCTCTGCAATTTCATAAACGTTTAATTCTTCCACGTAGTATAATTGCAGAACCATAAGCTGTTGTTCATTAAGATCTTCCAGTTTATCACGCAAAATATCTTTTAATTGTCCATTAAATATCTTTTCTTCCACTGTTTTATCAGTTGCGAATAAAAAGTCACCATACGCCTCGGACGCTTCTTCTAAACTTTGATGTTGGCTCGCCGCAAAGTCGTGCTGCCACGACATCACTTCACTTACTTCAAGATTTAATTCGCTTGCAATTTCCTGCGCTTCGGGTTCTCTGAAAAGCTCTTTTTCTAGTTTGCGTTTTGCTCTTTCGTAGTCTTGCTTACGTCTTATGGTCCCTCGACAAAGGTTTGATGATTTCCTAAGGTAGTCAACGATTGCGCCTTTTATTCTCAACTTAGCATAAGAGACAAAAGATACATCCTCTTTTGGGGTATAATTATGGGCAGCCTCGATTAGGCCGACCATCCCCAATTGCAGTAAGTCATCAACCTCAACAACCTTACCAACCCGACCAACGTAGTAAAATGCTATTTTTTTCACAACATCTAAATTATCGTTGATAAGCTGTGCTTTATCATCTTGATTATGAGTATATCCATGTAACATAATATCAGATTATTTATTAAAAAACTTTATACCACTAGACTTTTCTTCTTCAAAATTCAGAAAGTAATTCGCAATAGAACTAAAATTTCCGTTCAACGTTTTATCAAGAGACTTGTTTAAAATCACTGGCTTTCTCGAAACAATTGAGGATGCCATAAGGTTACTTCTGGGAAGCCACCCAGCATACTCAACATCGATGGACAAAAACTTGGTGACTATCTTTTTAAAGCTGTCA
>ENA-OSEY01000860-OSEY01000860.1-marine-metagenome-genome-assembly--contig:-NODE-860-length-21447-cov-4.285119_pt1 | contig 21447 bp, 21 predicted proteins | sample MGYA00248465_ERZ534230 | MGnify/ENA primary metagenome ERZ534230 (study PRJEB26409, sample SAMN06344110) | marine metagenome | isolation source: Sea water from surface | place: Atlantic Ocean:Southern...
AGGCTATCTGACCAACGAGGTCACGCTTCCCGAGGCGGATGTGATGCGGTTTGTCAATCTCGAGACCGGTGATTTCATCGGCCGCGACGAGACCATCGTGTCACAGCAGGCCGCCGAGGTCGGCACCATGCCATGGATCTGCGCCTATCTTGCGATGGATGCTGACGGCAAGGCCGACGGCCATGGCGGCGAGGCTGTCATGCATGACGGGCGCGTTGTCGGCTCGACAAGCTCGGTTGCCTATGGGCATTCTGTCGGCAAGGTCCTCGCCTTTGCCTATATCAAGCCGGAGGCGGCGGCCCCGGGAACGGCGCTCGAGGTCGTGGTCATGAACGAAGCACGCAAGGCGGTCGTTCTTGGCGAGGCCGCATGGGACCCGCAGAACCTGCTGCCACGAACCGATGGATGACGGACATGATACCTGAGACGATGAAAGCCATGGTCACCATGGGGCATGGCGATTTCGACATGCTGGTGTGGCACGAGGACTGGCCGGTTCCGACCGCTGCCAGCGGTGAAGTGCTGATCCGGGTCGGTGCCTGCGGCCTGAACAACACCGACATCAACACGCGGACCGGCTGGTATTCAAAGGCGGTCAGCGAGGCCACCACCGGCGGGGCCTATGACGAGGTCGGAAGCGATGATCCGTCATGGGGCGGCGCTGCCGTGACCTTCCCGCGAATCCAGGGGGCGGATATCTGCGGCGAGATCGTTGCCGTGGGTGACGGCGTCGATCCAGCGCGCATCGGCGAAAGGGTGATCACTGACAACTGGCTTCGCGACCCGGCGGACCCGCTGGACAAGGAACGCACGGGGTATTACGGCTCCGAGCATGATGGCGGCTTCGCCGAATATGCCACCATTCCAGCGACGAATGCGTTGGCCGTCGACTCGCCGCTGTCCGATGCCGAGCTTGCAACCTTCTCCTGCTCTTATTCCACGGCAGAGGGCATGCTGACCCGCGCGGCCGTCACCGCCGGGGACACGGTCCTCGTTCCAGGCGCATCGGGCGGTGTCGGCGGGGCGGTGGTCCAGCTTGCCAAACTTCGCGGCGCCCGCGTGATCGCCATGGCGTCCGAGGCCAAGCATGGCGATGTTGCCGCGCTTGGCGCCGACAGGTTGCTGCCACGCGATCCGGGCGATCTGGAAGCGGCGCTTGCCGACGAGAAAATCACCATCATCGCAGATGTTGTCGGCGGCGCGATCTGGCCGGCGCTGATCAATGTTCTAACGCGCGGCGGCCGCTACACCTGTTCCGGGGCCATCGCCGGGCCGATGGTTAATTTCGACCTTCGTACCTTCTATCTCCACGACCTGACCTTCACCGGCTCGACGGTGATCGACCAGGAGGTGATGCCGCGCCTGATCGGCTATATCGAGGCCGGCAAGGTGAAACCGGTGCTTGCCGCGACCTATGCTCTTGCCGAGCTTCACGACGCGCAGCGCGCATTCATCGCCAAGGCCCACACAGGAAACATCGTGGTCTGCCCATGAAGATCACCCGCATGGATGCCATATCCGCCGCCCTTCCCGCCGGCGAGAACGTCACGTTAGATGTGAGCCGCGCCTTTCAGCCCGCAACTGCTATCAGGATGCTTAACAGCGTTGCCTCGCACGACTGGGTAGAACAGCCCTGCGAAACGCTCGACCAGTGCGCCATCGTCTCGGCTCGCGAACCGCAATCCATCATGCTTGATGAATGCATGCACACGTTGCAGGATCATCTCAATGCCTGGCGCCTCAGCGCCTGTCAGGCCGTGAAGGTTAAGCCGAGCCGGCTCGGCGCACCGTTGGCCATTAACGAATAGGGACAGGATCATGACCGACAACAGCCCGATGACAGAACTCGCCGAACGTGCCCGCGCCGTTATGCCGGCAGGCGGCTTTGGCAATTTCGAACCAGGATTCTTCGTCAAGTCGGGCGCCGGGTCGCGCGTCATCGACGAGAACGGCAAGGAATATGTCGACTACATGATCAGCTCCGGACCGATGATCCTCGGCCACGGGCATGAGGAAGTGAACGCCGCCGTGCGCGAGCAGCTAGATATCGGCATGACCTTCTTCGCCAACAACGCCGCCGGCCTCGAGCTCGCCGAGGCGATCTGCGATGCGGTGCCCTGCGCCGAGCAGCTGCGTTATGTCAGCACCGGCGGCGAGGCGGACATGTATGCCATGCGGCTTGCCCGCGCGCATACGGGCCGCTCGAAGATCATGAAATTCGAGGGCGGCTATCACGGCATGTCGGCCGAGGCGCTGATGAGCCTTGCCCCCTCGCGGCTGCAGAATTTCCCGCGCGCGGTGCCGGACTCGGCGGGCATTCCAGAAAGCGTCGGGGACGGCATGCTGGTCGCGCCCTTCAATGATTTGGATTTTGCAGATTCCCTGATCGACGAGCATGGCGGCGACATCGCCGGCATCATCGTCGAGCCGCTGCAGCGGTTGATCCCGCCGGCGCCGGGCTTCCTTGAGACGCTTCGCGCCAAGGCGGACGAGCATGGCATCGTGCTCATCTTCGACGAGGTGGTGACCGGGTTCCGGCTGGCCTATGGCGGCGCGCAGGAAGCCTATGGCGTGACCCCCGACCTGTGCACGCTCGGCAAGATCATCGGCGGCGGCATGCCGCTGGCGGCGATTGCCGGCCGCGAGGAGATCATGCGCCATTTCGACAAATCCGCTGTTGGCGAGGAAGGCTTCACTTTCCAGACCGGCACGCTGAGCGGCAACCCGCTTGCCTCGATCGCCGGGCTGAAGACACTGGAAATCCTGCGCCGCCCCGGCGCCTACGAGACCCTGTACGCGAATGGCAAGCGGCTGATGGCGGCCATGTCGGACCCGCTCACCGCGCATGGCATCCCGCACCAGATTGTCGGATCGCCTGTCCTGTTCGACGTTGTCTTCACCGGCGATCCGGTGCGTGACTATCGCGACATAATGAAGGGCGATGCCGACAGCGCCGCCATCTTCAACGCGGCTGTGCGTGAAAAGGGCATTCTCAAGCCGGGGGCGAAACTCTACCCGCATCTCGCGCTCACCGAGGAAGACCTGCAGCAGACCGAGGCCGCCTTCGCCTATGCCGCCGCGCAGGTTGCCGCGAAGGGTAACGCCGCGTAAGTTCGGCGACATGTCGGACGACAGCGCCCAACAGCAAGACGTCAGGATCGAGCCGAGCTGGAAAGCCCGTCTCGGCGCCCAGTTTGCCGCGCCGCATATGGCCGGGCTCGGCAATTTCCTGCGGGCCGAAAAGGCCGCCGGCAAACGCATTTACCCGCCGGGAAGCCAGATTTTCCGCGCCTTCGAGCTGACACCGTTCGACGAGGTGAAGGTGGTGATCCTGGGGCAGGACCCCTATCACGGCCCCGGACAGGCGCACGGGCTGAGCTTTTCGGTGGCGCATGGCGTTGCCCCGCCGCCGTCGCTGCAGAACATCTACAAGGAACTGGCGACGGATCTCGGCGTCGCCCACCCGGGACACGGCAATCTGGAAAGCTGGGCGCGGCAGGGCGTGCTGCTGCTGAATGCCTGCCTGACGGTTGAGGACGGCCGCGCCGGATCGCATCAGGGCAAGGGGTGGGAGCCCTTTACCGACGCCGTGATCTCGGCACTGAACCGCGAGCGCGAGAATCTCGTCTTCATCCTCTGGGGGCGCAAGGCCCAGGACAAGGGCGCGGTCATCGACCGCGAGCGCCATCTGGTGCTGACAAGCGTTCATCCGTCGCCCCTGTCGGCATCAAACGGCTTTTTCGGCAGCCGCCCGTTCTCGGCAACCAATGCCTGGCTTGAACAGCACGGCATCACGCCGATCGACTGGCGGCCATCTTGACAGCGGCGCCGTCAGCCCGCGCCACCCAGGCCGGCATCCTGCTGATGATCGGCGCGTCGCTGACCTTCGGGGCGCAGGACGGCCTGTCACGGCTGCTGGCCGAAAGCTATGGCCCGGTCACCGTCATTGCCATCAGGTTCTGGTTCTTCGCGCTGTTCGTTCTGGCCTTCGCCGCGACAAGGCCGGGCGGGATCCGCCGCGTTGCGAAAAGCAAACGGCCTGTCTTCCAGACGCTTCGCGGGCTGTTGCTGATCACGCAGATCTGCACCGCTGTCTATGGCTTCACCATGGTCGGGCTTGTCGGATATCAGGTGATCTTTGCCAGCTATCCGCTGATGGTCGCCGCCCTGTCGGTTCCCTTTCTGGGGGAACGCGTCGGCTGGCGGCGCTGGCTGGCCATCAGCGCCGGGTTCGGCGGGGTGGCGCTGGCGCTGGACCCGCGCGGCAGCCCGTTTGGTCCGCAGATGATCATCCCGCTGGTCGGGGCCGTCCAGTTCGCCGCCTATGGCATCATGACCCGCATCGCGGCCCGCCATGACAGCGCCGAGACCAGCTTTTTCTGGACGGGCATTGTCGGCGCTGCCGGCATGAGCCTTGTCGTGCCGCTGGCATGGAGCCCTCTCCAGGGCAATGACTGGATATGGATGGCGACCCTTTGCCTGGCCAGCACCGGCGGGCATTTCCTGCTGATCAAGGCGTTCGACATGGCCGAGGCCAGCGTGCTGCAGCCCTTTGCCTATATCGGCGTTGTCACATCGGCAGTGGTCGGTTTCCTGTTCTTCGCCGACCCGGTGACGGCTGCGATGCTGACCGGCGGCGGGATCGTCATCGCCGCCGGGCTGTTCACTTTCTGGCGCGAGCGTGTGCAGGCCCGCGCCGCCGAGGCTGATACCGGCTGATCAGCTGCCCTGGCCGGCAGGACGCGGCATCGACACCGCCACCGTCATCCAGCAATTGTCGAACTCGCCGCCCTTCACCAGTTCGACGGCCCAGTTGAAATACAGCACGTTGCCGCGGCTGGTTTCCATGAAGACATCGAAATTGACCCGGTCTCCATCGCCCGGCACCGGAACGATGCGGTGGCTGGCATGATTCAGCATCTGGCCATAGGCCGGACCCTTGAGCATGCCGGCAAAGCGCGGCAGCGGGCCGGTCATCGCGCGGTTGCGCGGATGCGCGAAATTCCAGGTCTGGGCGATGCCGAAATCGGGCTCCGGATTGTCGTTGAACTGAAGCGCCTTCATCTGGATGGCGACCACCTCTTCGGGCGCGATCGACGGGTCGGGAACCACGAGGTCCGCAGCACGGGCGCTGAACGAAACAAGGACGAGGCCGGCAATCGCGGCAATGATCGGCAGCAGGAACTTCATCTTCGGCATAACGGTCTCCTTTGCGTTGTGCCTTGCGTAAGTGGGGCGCCGCGCCCACATCTGCAATCATGCGGCGGTACGAGGCGCTTGTGACATGGCGTCACGCCACCTCGGCACCGCACCCTGCTGACAGGCCGGAGGCGAGACAATGAACATCCTGATCCAGGGGGGCGGACGCGGCATTGGGCTGGCGCTGGCACGCCGGGCGCTGGCGGCGGGTGCCGAACGTCTGGTCATCACCGCGCGCGAGCCGGGCAATTCCGCTGCCCATGCCGAGCTTGGCGGCGATGCCCGTGTGACCTTCCTTCCCCTCGACATCACCGATGATGCCAGCATCCGGAACGCGGCCGGCGAGATCAAGGCGCTTGTGCCACGGCTCGACCGCGTGATCTGCACATCCGGCATCCTGCGCGAGGGCGACATCAGCCCGGAAAAGCGGATCGCTGATATCGATGCCGAGGCGCTGGTCACGCTGTACCGGGTGAACGCGCTCGGCCCGGTCCTGCTGGCGCGCGAATTATGGCCGCTGCTGAAGGGTGATCACGCGCTGCAGTTCAGCGCCATCTCGGCGCGGGTGGGCTCGGTCTCCGACAACAGGCTCGGCGGCTGGTACGGCTACCGCGCCAGCAAGGCGGCGCTGAACCAGCTGATGCGCACCCTGTCGATCGAGCTTGCGCGCGCCAACCCGAATGCCTGCGTGGCGACGCTGCATCCGGGCACTGTCGATACCGACCTGTCAAAGCCGTTTCAGGGGAATGTGCCGGCCGACAAGCTGTTCACGGCCGATGACGCGGCAGCGCGACTGTGGCGGGTGCTGGACGGGCTGACCCCGGCCGATACCGGCACCCTGTTCGCCTATGACGGCAGCGTCATTCCCTACTGACCGTCATCGGCCGGCGCTCCGGATGAGGACAGCCTGCCACGAAGGGTCAGCGGCAGCTGCGCCATCATGAAGGCAAAGCTGGCCGGGGCCGCGATGAACGTTTTGTAGAACACCCAGTCGGCCTCGCTGAAGCCGCGCCAGACAATTTCGTTCGCTACCGCCAGGATCAGGAAGAAGCAGCCCCAGCGGAAGCTCAGCCGCCGCCAGGTATCGTCGGTCAGGAAGAACTGGCGCTCGAAAAACACCCGCATCATCGCCCGCCCGGCAAGCCAGCCGCCAAGCAGCACGGCGGCGAACAGTCCGTTGAAGATGGTCGGCTGGATCTTGATGAAAAAGCCATCGCCGCCCCACCAGGCGACCGCGGTAAAGGCCGCCGACATCGCCAGCGAGAACAGCGGGAAGGCCGCCATCCGCCGCTCGCGGATCCAGGCGATCGCCAGAACGAGGGCCCCGCAGCCGACGGACAGCGCGGCCGCCGCGATCAGCCCGAAATACTGATACCCCGCGAAAAAGGCGAGAAGCGGCAGAATCTCGAAGAAGAAGGCACCGAGTTTCATTTCACCCGGCCCATCAGCTTGTCCTGAAATTCCTTGTCACGCACCTTCGGTCCCAGCCAGACATCCATCAGCGCGGTGATGAATCTGCTGTCGGTGATTTCGCTGATCAGCTTGCCATTGGCCGTCAGCAGCAGCCTGCCGTCGCCGGTATGGATGAAATCGGCATAGCTTCCCTTGTCCATGCTGATGAAGGCATCCTCCATCAGGGGCACCCACCCTTCGATCACCTTGCTGCTTGCCGCCTTTTGCCGTTTCATCTCCTTCACCGTCGAGGAAATGATCCGGTCCTTTTTCGCATCGAGAAGATAGTTCAGGCGCAGCGCATAGAGACCCTTGCGGTCAAACCTGCCGTCCTGGGCGAACAGCTCGGCATCATAGATCTTGAAAAGAAAGACCTTGAACCGGGCCTCGCCGACCTTCTTCGCCGTCGGCATGATCTCGGGCAGCGTATCCGCCAGCAGCCTGCCCGGCAGGGCCAGCGCGGCCGGTAGCGCAAACAGGGCGGCGATCAGCGACCGGCGCGGTACCAGCATGTGCCACCTCCTGTTGCGGCCTATCGCGGCCAGTTTTCCAGATCGAGCGGACCGACAGCCGCCGCCGTCCTGCCGCGCAGGAAGACGATGGTCACCGATCCGATCTCGATGCCGAACTTGCTGATGAAGGCGCGGTTGATGGCGACATCCTCGTCCTGGCGGTAGATCCAGTCATCGAAATGCACCTTCACCTCGCTTCCCGACATTTCAAGCACCACGTCATATTCCCAGTTCAGCGCGTTGCCGGCAACACGGCCGCTTGCCATGCCCGAGACATCGGCGGCACTGCCCTCATAGCTGATGATGCCGCCCTCGTCGGTGCCGGTCTTGCGGATCACCCATGTGCGGTCGGCTCGCTCGCCGTCATCATAGAGAAAATCCTCGACCAGCGTCAGGGTATCGCCCTGGACCGTGCCGGTCATGTTCACCCGGAACTGGCGGCGCAGATTGCCGAACCTGTCCTCGAAAATGCCGTAGGCGACGCTGTCGCCTGCAAAGAAATCGGCAAGGTCCAGCGCCGGCTGCCTGTCGGCGAGAACCGACACATCGCGCCGCGCGCAGGCGGAAAGCCCGGCCAGCAGGCCAAGCGTCACGATCGCCGTCACCAGATATCCGGCGATCCGCCGGACCCACCCCGGGGATTTTGCCTTAGATCGATAGCTCATGTCAGACTCCCTTCGGTCTCGGGCACCACCCGGTCAAGGAACCGCGCCGAGTCGGCCCGGATCATCTCGACCTTTTCAGGTGCCATGCGGTCAAGCGACCGGTACATCATTCCCATCCGCGCATTGCCGCCGAGCTTGTCGCGGTTGCGGATCAGGAAATCCCAGTAGAGATAGTTGAAGGGGCAGGCCCCCTCGCCATTCTTCTTCGCCACCTTGTAGGTGCAGCCGCTGCAATAGTTCGACATGCGGTTGATATAGGCGCCGCCGGCGGCATAGGGCTTGCTGGCGAGATAGCCGCCATCGGCGAACAGCACCATGCCCGACACATTCGGTAGCTCCACCCACTCATAGGCATCGGCATAGACCACCAGATACCATTCATTCACCTCGGCCGGATCGATTCCCGCCAGCAGCGCGAAATTGCCCAGCACCATCAGCCGCTGGATATGGTGGGCATAGGCAAACCGGCGTGTCTGGTCGATCGACTGTTGCATGCAGTTCATGCCGGTATCGCCGCTCCAGAAGAAATCCGGCAGCGGGCGATGCGCCTCAAGATAGTTCATGGCGGCATAGTCCGGCATCTTCAGCCAGTAGATGCCGCGCACGAATTCGCGCCAGCCCAGAATCTGGCGAATGAAGCCCTCGACCGCGTTCAGCGGCGCATGGCCGGTGTGCCAGGCGGCTTCGGCGGCGCGCACCGCCTCGCCGGGAAGCAGCAGCCCGGAATTCAGATAAAAGCCGATATGGCTGTGATACATCCACGGCTCGTCCGCGATCATCGCGTCCTGATAGGTGCCAAACAGCGGCAGCCTCTCGGCGATGAAGGCGTCGAGGACGGCAAGCGCCTGCTCCCTTGTGACGGCAAAGCCGAAATCATCGAGATCGCCGAAATGCCCGGCGCAGCGTTCGCCGACAAGGGCCAGCACCTCGGTGGTGGTCTCGTCGGGCGGGAAGGCCGTCGGCTTCGGCACGGTCAGCGTCAGGTCGGGAGATTCGCGATTGTCGGCGTCATAGTTCCACTTGCCGCCGACCGGCTCGCCGCCCTCCATCAGCACGTCATGATGACGGCGCATCTCGCGATAGAAGAACTCCATGCGAAGCTGCTTGCGGCCCTCGGCCCAGCTTTCGAACATGCCGGGCGGGCACATGAACCTGTCGTCGTTCCTGATCTCGACATCGATTCCCAGCTCGTCTTCCCAGCCGCGCATCGCCGCAAGGACACGATGCTCGCCGGGTTCGGTCAGCACAAGCCGTTCGGCGCCATGCCGCGTCACCGCGCGCGCCACCTCACCGGAAAAGCTGCCACTGTTGGCCTCGTCATCAAGCCGGACATAGTCGACGGTGATGCCTTCCTCGCGAAGTTCGTCGGCAAAGTGGCGCATCGCCGAGAACAGGAAGGCGACCTTGCGCTTGTGATGGCGGACATAGGTGACTTCCTCGATCACCTCGGCCATCAGCACGACATCCCGTTCCTTGTCGAGACCGGCCAGCCCGGACAGCGAGCGTGACAGCTGGTCGCCAAGAACGAGCCGGATCGTGCCTGCCATCAGACAGCCCCCTCGCGAAGCCTGGCAAAGGCGGCAAGCGCGTCCTCACGGGACTGTTTCAGATCGACGACCGGCCGCGGATAGGTCTCGCCGAGCCGCACGCCGGCACCGTCCAGAACCGCCTTCGGCGCGGTCCAGGGGGCGAAGAGATATTTGTCGGGCAGATCGGCAAGCTCGGGGCAGAAGCGGCGTGTATAGGCGCCGTCCTTGTCGAACTTCTCGCCTTGCGTGACCGGGTTGAAGACGCGGAAGTAGGGGGCGGCATCGGCGCCGCATCCGGCGATCCACTGCCATGAGGCGCTGTTGTTTGCGTGATCGGCATCGACAAGGCAGTCCCAGAACCATGCCTCGCCATGGTGCCAGTGAAGCCGCAAATTCTTCACCAGGAAGGACCCGGTCACCATGCGCATGCGGTTGTGCATATAGCCTGTCTGCCAGAGCTCGCGCATCGCCGCATCGACAAAGGGAACGCCTGTCATGCCGCGCTGCCATGCCCGCAGCAGGCCGTCATCCTCGCGCCAGTCGAACCCGTCGAACTTGGTCTGCAGATTGCGCCGCTTCAGTTCGGGATTGAAATAGAGAAGCGAGTGCGAGAATTCGCGCCAGCCGAGTTCCGAGCAGAAATTGTCGACATCGTCCGCCGGCAGGTCGTTGCGGTCGCGCGCCGCGTGCCAGACCCGGTTCACCGAGATCTCGCCCCAGTGGAGGTGCGGCGACAGGCGCGAGACATGGGGCTTTGCCGGAAGGTTGCGGCCCTCCTTGTAGCCGGCGATGCCGCCATCTAGAAAGGCCTGAAGACGCGCCTCGGCACCAGCCTCGCCGATCTGCCAGTGCGGGGCCAGCATCTCGCCCCAGTCCTCGGCAGGCAGCAGGTCAAGATCATCGACTGATGTCGCCGAGGGCGGGGTCGCCAGACCGATCTGCGGTGCCGGCAACGGCGCGCGCGGCGGCGCGGCGGCAAGGCAGCCTCTCCGGTAGAAGGGCGTGAAGACCTTGTAGGGCGTGCCGTCGCCCTTCTGCACTTCCCACGGCTCCCACAACAGCGCGCCATTATGGCTGACAGCCTCGGTCCCGGCAGCCGTCAGCGCCGATTTCAACTTGCTGTCGCGCTCGATGCGCCAGGCCTCGTAGCTGCGGTTCCAGTGGACGGCGCTGGCGCCCGTCTCGGCGACAAGGCGGGGGATCAGTTCCAGCGCGTCGCCCGCCATGACATGCAGCACGCCGCCAAGCGAAGCCTTCAGCGCGGCCAGGGAATGATGAAGCCACCAGCGGTTGGCAGCGCCGATGCGGTCCTCTCCTGCGGCGCCGTCATCAAGGATGAAGACGGGCAGCACCTCGCCGCGCGCGGCAGCGGCGCAGAGCGCCGGATTGTCGGCAAGCCGCAGATCCTGGCGGAACCAGCAGATGGAGAGAAGTCGCGTCATAACAGTCCTTTCCGCCGCGATGCGATCATCGCGGCGTACTGGCGCAAACGGCTCCCCCTCCTTTGCGAAAATGGCCTTGTCCGGAGCTTCCGCCGGATCCCTGTTACATCGCGTTGAACGGCGCTGTTTTCAAGCCCCCGATACGCCCGGTGACGCGATCCGCGCCACCCTAGAAAAAGGCGAAGCAGCGGGTCTCGATGCTCTGGCGCGGCGCGGCGTCGGGCGGCGATGTCGGATCGTCGAAAGCGGTGTGGATCGTAAAGCGGTTGCGCCCGTCGGTGGCCGAATCATAAGTCTTGATCAGCGCCGCCTCGCCGGGCTCCATCGCCGGGAAATAGTACCACTCATGCGCCGGGTTGAACCGCGCCATCTGGATCTGGCCGACCCGGTCTTTCGCCTGGCGCGTCACCTCGACGAGATCGCCGTCGGCCAGCGAGGTGCTGTCGCAAAAGGCAAGCGGATGGCTCTCCACGCGGCCGGCGATGGAGCGCCATATGTTGATGATGGCGAAACGCCGCGTCATCAGCTCCTCGGCCTCGTCAGGCAGAATTTCGCGGAGCCGTTTTTCCGCCGACCACTGGGTGTAGTCGTTATGGATCACGGCTGACGGCTCACGCATGGTCTGAGCCCGCCGCAACCCGTCGCTCGCGGCGCGGCGGGTGTGATCGAAGATCACAACGCGGCGCGCACCGGTGATCCGGCTGACCAGCGCCCTCGCCTCGTCCTCATAGATGGAGGCGATGGCGTCGTCATCATGGAAATCGGACAGTTTGCTGGCATGCGGGACCAGCATGAAACCTGCCTTGTCGAGATCGAAGCTGCGGTCCCGCCCGTTGCGAACCTCCATCTCGCGATAATCATAGCTGCCGTCATGCTCGGCTGCCGCGCCGCCGGCCTGCGAGGCGTGATAGACGGCGCCGCCATCATCTGCCGCTGCCAGATATTGCAGGCTTGCACGAATGCTGTTTGGCGTTTCGGTCATTTCTGTCTGCCCTTCCGGATCGATGTTCACCCTGACCAATATCCCGCAGGACGGGTCAGCGCTTGTCGGCTGCACCCATCCGCATTTCGAACCAGCGTACAGCCGCCGATACCACAAGGATCAGGACAAGATATTCGAGCACGAGAACGGTATAGATCTCTAGCGGCCGGTATTCTGTCACAACCAGCTCGTTGGCGCGGCGGGTCAACTCTTCCATGCCGATCACCGACACCAGCGACGACATTTTCAGCATATAGACGAGCTGGTTGCCAAGTGCCGGCAGGATGCGCTTGATCGCCTGCGGCAGGATCACGTACCGCATCTTGTCGACATAGCTGAGCGAGATGGAATGCGCCGCCTCGTGCTGGCCCCGGTCGATCGACTGGATGCCGGCACGGAAGATTTCGGCCTGGAAGGCGCTGTCCGAAATCGCCAGCGCCAGCACCCCGGCCCAGAAGACCGAGATCGAGATATCGGCCACCTGCGGCAGCCCGTAATAGACCCACAGGATCAGCACCAGGATCGGCACCGCGCGCACCAGCTCGACATAGACCCGGTTGACCACCCTCGCCGGCCGCTGGCTTGCCAGTCCGGGAAGCGCGACCAGAAGGCCGAGAATGATCGAGATCAGGATCGCCGTCACCGACAGGGCGATGGTGTAATACAGCCCGTCGAGGAGGAACATCAGGTTGCGCTGGCCGGCCGGGGTCGACGGGTTGACCACATACCAGCCCCAGTTGCCGGAACAGCCGCCAAGGAAAAGGAGCGCCAGAAACAGTGTGGACAGGGATATCAGGCGTCGAAAGCTCATCTCCGCCCCCTAGTGCCGCAGGATCTGCTGCAGGAAGGTCCGGCAGCGCTCGCTCTCGGGTTTCGAGAAAAAGGTGTCCGGCGGCGCCATCTCGACGATCCTGCCATTGTCCATGAACACCATCTGGTCGGCGACATGGCCGGCGAATCCCATCTCGTGGGTCACGCAGATCATCGTCATGCCGCTTCCCGCCAGTTCCTCGATCACCTCGAGAACCTCGGCGATCATCTCGGGATCGAGCGCCGAGGTCGGCTCGTCGAACAGCATGATCCGCGGCTCCATGCACAGCGCCCGGGCAATCGCCACACGCTGCTGCTGGCCACCGGAAAGCTGATGCGGATATTTGTCGATCTGCTCGGGAATCTTCACCCGCTCGAGATAATATTCGGCAAGCTCGCGCGCCTTTTGCGGATCGAGCCCCCGCGCCCGCACCGGCCCCAGGGTCAGGTTCTCGAGGATCGAGAGATGCGGAAACAGATTGAACTGCTGGAACACCATGCCGACATTATTGCGCAGCACACCGCGCGCCGCGGCGCCGTCGTCCAGTGCGACACCGTCGATCGAGATCGCGCCCCTGTCATGCGTCTCAAGCCGGTTGATGCAGCGGATCAACGTGGATTTGCCGGAACCGGACGGTCCGCAAATGACGATCTTCTGGCCAAGGCCGATATCGAGGCTGACATCGTCCAGCGCCTGAAAATCCCCGAAATACTTGTCGACATTTCGAAGGCTGATAAAGGCCGTGTCGCCACCACCGGACCTGCCGCCGGTGCCTGCAGGCGAATTGGCGGATAATCTTGCGGGGTGCGAATTGCGCATGGCGGGTCCCTGAAGGTAACGTGCTGCCGGTCAGAACATATTCACAGAAGCGCCGCCGGAACGCAGTTATGTCGCCATTCAGGCTGGATTTGCAAGGATAATGGTCTCCGGCGCCATTGGCAGACATATATTACGAGTTATTGATTGACGGCGTGCCGGTGCGGGTTCACGCTGTTTTAGCGTGTTAGCACCTACATATCTGACATGCCTGTTCTCGGGGGAGGTACATGGCAGCCTGGATAGAAATGATCGGCGATGCCGATGCTGGCCCAGAATTGCGCGAGGCCCTCGACCGTGCGCGGACACCGCATGGCACGGTTGATAATGTCATGCGGGTTCATTCGCTGCGCCCGAACACGATGAATGGCCATGTCACGCTGTACCGCGCTACCCTGCATGACGACACCAACACCATTCCGACATGGCTTCAGGAAGCCGTCAGCTCCTATGTCTCGGTGCTGAATGACTGCGCCTATTCCTATGCAAACCACTGGAAGAATGCGGCGCATCTGATCGGCGACGCCGACCGTGCCGGCGAGATCGAGACGGCCCTTCAGGCCCGCAAGCCGGAACAGGCCTTCAAGGGGGCGGAACTCGCGCTAATGCGATATGCCGAGAAGCTGACCCTGTCTCCCGGCGACATGGTCGAGGCGGATGTGGCCGCGCTTCGCGATGCCGGGCTGGATGACGGTGCCATTCTCGAGGCGAACCAGATCATCTGCTACTTCAACTATGTCAACCGGAGCATCAACGGCCTCGGCGTCACAACGGCGGGCGACATTGTTGGCTACTACGCTGATTGATGATCCTCGGGGGGTAGCATGAGTTTACAAACAAGAGACTTTTTCCAAGCCAGCCCCGCTCTGCTCACAGGCGAGCAACCCTCTGCTAGTGGTGCAGCAAACCTTATTGAAAACTGTCTTGGTGATGTGTCCAACAAGACCGTGCTGGTTGTTTGCGAAGATCCAAAATATGGATGGTATGACGCAGCCGCTCCAGCCGCCGTCTCTGAAGAACTGCGTGCACGCGGAGCAAGGGTCAAGCAGTTGATTGTCGGGCCCCCGCAGAATCAACCTAACGCAGTTGTGCAGACCGCAATGAACCACGCCGACAGTGTTGTATTTTTCGCCCGGCTTGGCGACCAGGGAAGGTTCAACTGGAATTACAAGGGGCCAACCTGCGTAATGAGCTATGCACTTAACAAGACCATGCTAGATGGCGGCTACGGCCGTCTTGACCATCATGCAATGCAAATGATGAAGATCGCCATCGATGAGGTCACAATTCGCGCCTGTCACATCAAGGTCACCTGCCCAAATGGCACAAATTTCGAGGGAACCACAATTGCACCCAGCACGCACCGCGGCGAGGTTATCATCAATAGGTTTCCACTCGGGATCTCGCAGCCTATTTTAAATGATGGGTTCTGTGGCAAGGCGGTGCTGACGAATTATCTGACGCCAACTGGATCACTGACTTATGATCCAGAATATCTTGCCATCGACACGCCCGTTACTGCGCATTTCGAGGGCAACCGCATAACCGGCTTCACCGGCGCGCCGGACATGGTAGCGGCTGTCGAGGCGCATTACGCCGATGTGGCCGACAGGTTTGGGCTCGATGCCTATAACATCGATTCATGGCATGCCGGCTTCCACCCGCTGATGGCCTATGAGGGCAGCGCCACCGCCGACCCGCTGCGCTGGTCGGGAACAGCGTTCCAGCATCAGCGTATCCTGCATTTCCACACCTGTGGCACAGGCCCACCCGGCGAAATCTGCTGGATGATTCTCGATCCGACAGTCCTCATAGATGGCGTGGCGCTTTGGGAAAATGGCAAACTGCACCCTGAGAGGTTCGAGACTACAGGGCGTGTGCTGGACGCCTTTCCAGAACTGGCAGCGGCCTTTGCCGCACCGGCCGCGCCATGCGGCATAGACAGGTAGGCCCATGCCTGACATCGAAGAGGAGTTCATTAGGGATTGCTGGTACGTAGCCGGATGGAGCGGGGATTTCACTCACGCGCTGACGCCGCTGCGGATCCTTGACGAGCCGATTGTCGTCTTCCGGACCGAGGCGGGTGTGCCGGCTGCGCTCGAGGATGCCTGCCCGCACCGCAAGCTGCCGCTCTCGAAAGGCCGTCTGACCGGCGAGACGGTTGAATGCGGCTATCACGGGTTGACCTTCGACTGCAGCGGCACCTGTGTCCGCGCGCCAACCCAGGACGGACCACCACCGGCTGTAACCGTGCGGTCATACCCGGTCGAGGACCGCTGGGGCATCCTTTGGATCTGGATGGGCGATGCCAACAAGGCCAACCCAGACAAAATCTTAGAGATACCGAACTATGATAACCCGGCATGGGGCCGCACGCAGGGTGGCAGCATGGATATCGCCTGCCACTATCTTTATGTCGTCGACAACCTTCTCGACCCGTCCCATGTGGCCTGGGTCCATGTCTCGTCCTTTGCCGGCGCCGGCACCGGCAACCTGCCGCTTGATCTTGAAAAGCTGGATGACGGGATCATCGTCTCGCGCTGGGTGATGGACGCGCCGCCCCCGCCCTATTACGAACCGATCCTGCCTTTCTCCGGCAATTGCGACCGCAAGCAGCATTATGAATGCCGCCTGCCCTCAACCGCGATCAATATGTCGGTCTACACCCGTGCCGGAACCGGCGGCGACAACGACAACCTGCCAGACGACGCGTTCCTGAACATCTCCTATAATTTCATGACGCCCGTCGATGCTGACAACACGCGGTATTTCTGGTTCCAGCATCGCAATTCGGACCCTAACAACCAGGAGATATCCAACCGGATGTTCGAAGGGGCGAAGGCCGCCTTTATCGAGGACCGGGACGTTCTGACCGAAGTTCACAAGGGTATGAAGACAAGCCGGACCCGCCACATCAATCTCGGCATCGATGCCGGTGCGATGCGGTTTCGCAAGATGGTCGAGAGACGCATCAGCGAGGAAAACACGACATGAACATGGGGGACCGGACAGCCAAGATCGTTATTCTTCTGGCCGGCTTCCCTTAAATTCGCCCTGCGCGGTTGCATGCATTGGTCACAATGACCATCTGCACCGCAATCCATGTACTGACAGATTACCGTACCCTTACCTTTCAAAAAATGGAGCTATCCCATGAAGTTTCTGAAGCTCGCCTTCACCGCCGTCGCACTGGCTTGCGCCGCTGTGCCGGCCCATGCGCAAAGCGCCCTGCAGGACATCCTGTCGAGCGGCGTTCTCAAAGTTGGCACGACCGGCGACTGGAACCCGATGACCATGAAGGATCCGGCCACCAACAGCTATACCGGATATGACATCGACGTCATGACCGAGCTTGCCAAGGACCTGGATGTGAAACTGGAATTTGTCGCCACCGACTGGAAGACCCTCGTCAGCGGCGTCGTCTCCGGCAAGTACCACATGACCGGTTCGGCCTCGATCTCGCCGGCCCGAGCTAAGGCAGCCGGCTATTCGAACAGCTATTTCTCGCTTGCTACCGTGCCGCTTACGTTGAAGAAGAACGAGGGCAAGTTCACTGACTGGGCCGACCTCGACAAGGCGGAGGTGACTGTTGCCGCCACTCTCGGCACCACGCAGGAAAAGCAGGTGAAGCAGTTCTTCCCGAACGCCAAGCACAAGATCGTCGAGGCCCCGGCCCGTGACTTCCAGGAAGTTCTGGCCGGCCGCGCTGACGCGCATATCACATCGAATGTCGAGGCCTACAAGCTTGTCGCCAAGTACCCGCAGATGATGGTCGTACCGGTTTCGGCGCCGAAGGCACCGACACCGATCGCGATGCTTCTGCCGCAGGGCGACCAGGTCTGGATCAACTATGTGAACACCTGGATCAAGCTGAAGACCGAGCGCGGCTTCTTCGACTCGCTCGGCAAGAAGTGGCAGCTGTCCAACTGACGCTTGCCTGAAAAGAAGAAAGGCGGGACCCTGTCCCGCCTTTTTTGTGTCGATGCCCTTCACGCCACCCTCACGCCGCCTTCCACAGGGACAGCCCATGATCACCCTATACAACGTTCCGGTCAGCGGCTATGGCGCCAAGGTGCGTATCATCCTCGCGCATAAGGGCATCGAATGGACCGAGCTTGCCCCGCCGGACGGCTATGGCAGCCCGGCCTATCGCGCGGTCATCCCGTCGGGCACCGTGCCGGCGATCATCGACGGTGACCTGAAGCTGGCCGATTCAGAAGCCATCGCCGAATATCTGGACGAGCTTGTCCCGTCCCCGCCGATGATGCCCGCCGATCCCAAGGCCCGCGCACGCGCCCGCGAAATCTCGCGCTTTCACGACACCAGGCTTGAACCGGTGATCCGCGGCTATTTCGGGCAGGTGGCACCGGCCACACGTGACGCGGACTATATCGCGACCAATGCCCGCCTTCTTCAGGACCGTCTGGACCAGCTCGCGGTTATCGCCAGCCTGGACCCGCTGATGACGGGACCGGATCTTGCCATTGCCGATTGCGGCTTTGTCGCCAGCTTCGGCATAATAGCGCTGCTGCAGGATCTGCTGGACCTGCCGGTGAGGCTGCCGGAACCAATTGCCGCCTATGCCGCGACGCTGGCTTCGCACCCGTCGGTGGCGCCAGAGGACACCCGTTACCGCGCGGTGCTGGCACAATGGGCCGAGACCAAGCTGAACGCCTGAGCCACCACTTCGCCGCCACAGGTCTGATTGCCTTTTCCCGAGTGCTGTGCGGTAATGGGTAACCGGCCGGCATTCTGCCGCCGCAACCACGGACATCCGATCTTGATCAGCCGCTTTCAATCCATGCCGGTGACGCTTCAGGCGTCGCTGATGATGCTGCTTGCGCTGTTCCTGTTCATCACCATGGGGATCTGCATCCGCCTGTCATCGGCATTCGTGCCGGTGATCGAGGTCGTGTTCTTCCGCAATTTCCTCGCGGTGCTGATCATGGCGCCGGTGCTGATCCGAAAAGGGCTGCCGAGCATAAAGATGAACCGCAAGCGGCTGTTCTTCGGGCGCGCCTCGATCAATTTCATCGGCATGCTGAGCGGCTTCACCGCGGTGACGCTGATCCCACTTGCCGAAATGACGGCGCTGTCCTTCACCGGACCGATCTTTGTGACCATGGGTGCGGCTCTGTTCCTTGGCGAGGTAATCCGCATCCGCCGGATCATGGCCATCGCGGTCGGCTTTGTCGGGGCGCTGATCATCCTGCGGCCGGGACTGGTCGATGTCTCGCTTGGCGCGATGCTGGCGCTTGTCAGCGCCCTGTCGATCGCGGCCGCCACCCTGATCGTCAAGAAGATGACCGAGACCGAGCAGGCCTCAGCCATCGTGTTCTGGATGGTGATGCTGCAGGCGCCGATCGCCTTTGTGCCGATGCTGTTCGTCTGGGAATGGCCGACGGCCGAAGCCTGGCTCTATCTGTGGGGCATGGCGCTTTCCGGAACGGCGGCGCATGTTCTGTTCACCCGCGCCGTCGGGCTTGTCGAGATCACCAGCCTGCAGCCGCTGGAATTCGCCAAGCTGCCTTTTGCCGTCATTCTGGCATGGCTCGTCTTCAGCGAATGGCCGGATATCTGGATCTGGATCGGCGGCTCGGTGATCTTCGCCTCGACCGCCTATATCACCCGGCGCGAGGCGATGGCGCGGCAGCCTGCCATCCCCGAGGCCAAGGCCGGGGTCGGAACGCCTCTCTAGCCTTCCACCGCCCAGTGGATGGGCACCAGCGGGTCAAACACGGTCAGGTCTCCTTCCGGTGTGGCCCGGTCATCCGGCACCGGCTGCGGCGCGGCGGTGCGTACCAGCGTCACCGAGCCGTCATTGACCGGAACGCCGTAGAACGCTGCCCCGTGCCTGGCAACGAAACCGTCCAGCCTGTCGAGCGCGCCCTCGTTCTCGAAAACCTGCGCAAGGCAGGCCAGCGTGTTGGGCGCGGTGTAGATGCCGGCACAGCCGCAGGGCGCCAGCTTGGCGGAATCGAGATGCGGCGCGCTGTCGGTGCCGAGGAAGAAGGACGGATCGCCCGAGGTCGCCGCCGCGACAAGCGCAAGGCGGTGTGTCTCGCGCTTGGCCACCGGAAGGCAGTAGTAATGCGGCCTGATCCCGCCCGCCAGAATATGGTTCCGGTTGATGAACAGGTGATGCGTGGTCAGCGTCGCCGCGATGGACTCGCCGCCCGCGCGCACATAATCGATGCCGTCGGAGGTGGTCACATGTTCCATCACCACGCGCAGTGCCGGCAGGCGGCGGCGCAACGGGTCGAGGACACGGTCGATGAACACAGCCTCACGGTCGAAGATGTCGATCTCGGAATCGGTGACCTCGCCATGAACGCACAGCGGCACGCCTGCCTCGGCCATCGCCTCCAGCACCGGCATCACCCTGTCGATGTCGCGCACGCCGGAGGCCGAGTTGGTGGTCGCCCCGGCCGGATAGAGCTTTACCGCGGTGATGATGCCGTCCCGTGCCGCGGCGACCAGATCGGCCGCGTCCGTCCCCTCGGTCAGATAGAGTGTCATCATCGGCGTGAAGGATGCGCCGTCCGGGCAGGCCGCCATGATGCGGGCGCGATAGGCGGCTGCATCGCTTCCGGTGACGACAGGCGGCACCAGGTTGGGCATGATCAGCGCCCGGCCGAAATGCATCGCCGTATCAGGCGTCACCGCGTCGAGCATGGCCCCGTCACGAAGATGGAGATGCCAGTCATCGGGACGTGTGATGGTAAGTCTGTCGGTCATCGCGCTCCTCCGGCCGGCGCCGGTTCACCCGGCACCATTGCGTTGGTGGCTAGCATTCCGGTGCAGATTTGACAATGGCGGCCTCGGGGGCGGCCTCGGAAGGGGAGGCGCCTATCCGTCAGACATTCAGCAGCAGATATTCGCGCTCCCACGGGCTGATCACCTCGAGAAAGGCATCGGCCTCGCCGCGCTTAACCTCGATGAACAGCTTCACGAACTCTTCGCCAAGCACGTCGTGGAGCGGACTCGCCTTCTCCAGCGCGTCGAGAGCAATATCGAGGTTGCGCGGCAATGTCGCCAGATCCTCGCCGCTGTCCTTCAGCGGACGGGTCGGGCGGCGCTTTTCCTGAAGACCCAGCCACAGGGCGGCAAGGCTCGCCGCAATGGCCAGATAGGGGTTGGCGTCCGCGCCCGGCACCCGGTTCTCGATCCGGCGGTTGGCCGGGTCACCGACCGGCACGCGAAGGCCGACGGTGCGGTTGTCCATGCCCCAAGCCAGGTTGGTCGGCGAATCCTCGGTCAGGGAATGACGCCGGTAGGAATTGACGTAAGGCGCCATCAGCGCCATCGCACCTGCCAGATAGCGCTGCATGCCGGCAAGCGCATGGAAGAACTCCTCGCTCTCGCTGCCGTCCTCGCCGACGAACAGGTTCCGCCCGGTGGCCGTCTCCTTGACGGAGAGATGAAGATGCATCGAGCTGCCGGGCTGTTCCTGCATGGGTTTTGCCATGAAGGTGGCATGCACATTATGGTTCAGGGCCGTCTGCCGGACCGTCCGCTTGAACAGGAAGGCCTGATCGGCAAGCTCGAGCGCCGCGCCATGATTGAAGTTGATTTCCATCTGCGCCGCGCCGGCCTCGTGGCTGAGCGTGTCGATATCGATCTTCTGGACATCGCAATAGTCATAGATGTCCTCGAACAGCGGATCGAACTCGTTCACCGCATCGATGCCGTAGGCCTGGCGCGCCTTTTCCGGCCTGCCCGACTTGCCGGTCGGCGTGACAAGCGGCGCGTTGGCATCGGCGCTCTGCTCGACAAGGAAGAATTCCAGCTCCGGCGCCACCACGGGCGCCAGCCCGGCATCCTCGAACAGCCCCAGCACCCGTTTCAGCACAGCCCGCGGCGAAAAGGGAACAATTGCCCCCTTGTGGTCATAGGCGTCGTGAATGATCTGCGCCGTCGGCTCGGCATACCATGGCACTAGCCGGCAGCTGTCCGGATCGGGACGCAGGATGACATCCGCGCCGATCTCGTTCAGCACCTCAGAATCCAGATAGGCACCGGTGACAGACTGGCCGAAC
>ENA-OSEY01000861-OSEY01000861.1-marine-metagenome-genome-assembly--contig:-NODE-861-length-21435-cov-3.871289_pt1 | contig 21435 bp, 18 predicted proteins | sample MGYA00248465_ERZ534230 | MGnify/ENA primary metagenome ERZ534230 (study PRJEB26409, sample SAMN06344110) | marine metagenome | isolation source: Sea water from surface | place: Atlantic Ocean:Southern...
AAGTCCGGGCTCCACAGGATCAGGATGCCGGGTAACGCCCGGCGGGGGCAACCCTAGGGAAAGTGCCACAGAAAACAGACCGCCGGCCCCGGCAACGGACCGCCGGCAAGGGTGAAAAGGTGCGGTAAGAGCGCACCGCCGGACCGGCAACGGGACGGGCATGGTAAACCCCATCCGGAGCAAGACCATGTAGGGACACGCGTCGCCTCGCGCGACAGGTGCGATCCTGCACCGATGTCCGGGTAGGTTGCTCGACGTTGCCGGCAACGGCCGCGCTAGATGAATAGCCGTCACCGGGAAACCGGGACAGAACCCGGCTTACAGGCCATCTGACAGCCAATCCCCGAACGCGGGACCGCCCTGCCCGACAGGGCTGTTTCACATCCTGCTATTTCACATAATGGCTGTCGAAGAACTGGATGTGGCGCTCGAAGCCGTCCATCCATTCCGGCGTGAGGGTGAGCCGCGGCTTCACCAGCCTTGTGCGGTAGGGCCTGCCGGCAAACACCGCCTCGGCCTGTGGCAGCTGCGCCGCCGCGCCGGTCAGCCCGTCGATGCGATAGCGCACCGGCACCACAATCGCCGGACGCAGCCGTGCCGACACCTCGTCCATCAGGTTGGCGGGCAGCACCATGACGTCCGGCCTGCCATAGCGGGCCAGCGCCGCGGCGGGCACCGAAGTGCCAGCCGGCGTCCGTCCCCAGATCACAATGCGCATGCTGCCGGCCTCGACAAGATAGAGGCTGCCCTCGCCGGCACCACTGCCGGTCACACGGATGCGGTCGCCTTCCCATGATGTCGGAGCGGCGGCGGTGGACAGGCTGTGATCGGCTGTGACAGCGGGAAAATCATGAAGAAGCGGCGTGCCGTCGGCATCGGCGCGGCCGGACCAGCGGTCGAACATCACCCGCTCGCCGCCGGGCGCGGTGACCAGCACGGCGCCATGCCCGTAATAATCGAGCATCACTTCGCCCGGGCGCAACGGGTCGGCCGCCGCCTGGCCGATCGCCATCAGCGCCGTCAGCGCCATCAGCGCCCTCAGCGCCCTCAGCGGCTGCATCAGCAGCGGCGCGGCGAACCGCCTCAAAACCCGCTTGAACGCGTGTCGACATGACATGAATGACATTTTGAACGCCTCCCCGACGGACGGCCGCCCCTCCCGCGGCCACTGGATCAGGATAGCGGAAAGCCGCACCGCATCCAATCGCGCAAGCGGCGCCGGCGAGGCCGGTTCCACCCCGTCACATCACAATCCGGTGACATAAATATGAACAAAAACAGAACGAAAGGGTGTTTTCGACGTTTTTTCAGAGTGTTATGGTGCGCAGTTCTCATATCTATTTAACTTATTGGAAACATTGAATTTTTCCCATGAAAATTCCGCCTGAACCCATTGACGGCCAATATTTCCCATGATATCCCAAATAATCCCAAATCAGGCAATTTGGGATGGTTGCCATCTGTGGTGGGCGCGCAACCGGCCAAAACCAAGCCCTGGCCAGGCATTCCTCCCCGGCCCTCCGCAGGGGCCATCGAGAGGTATCAAAGGGAACCCGGCGCGTGGATCTGTTTCTGTCCACATTCGAGAACCGCATCGACAAGAAGGGTCGGCTGTCCGTGCCGGCGCCCTTCCGCGCGGTGCTGGAACGCCGCCGCGACCCGCTCTACCTGTTCAAGTCGCTGACCGAGCCCTGCCTTGAAGGCTGCGGGCCCGAGCGCATCGGCCAGATCGTCGACGCGATTGACTCCATGGACAGCCTGTCGGCCGAGGTCGCCACGCTGCAGACCATGCTGTCGAGCGCGCAGGAGATGAAGCTGGATGGCGAGGGCCGGATGATGCTGTCCGGCGACTTCATTGATTTTGCCGAGCTCGACGACATGGCGCTGTTCGCCGGCATCGGCCGCTCCTTCCAGATCTGGCTTCCGGCCCGTTACCGCGAGCGCGAGACCGCCGCGCGCAGCCGCGCCAGGACAGACGGCCTGCCGAGCCTGCGGCTTGGCGGCGCGCACCGCCCGCCGGGCGACACCGACGGGAGGCGCTGATGACAGCGGCGCACCTCCAGCATCAGGCTCTGCATACGCCGGTGCTGCTGCGCGAAGTCGTCACCGCACTGGCCCCCACCGACGGCGGCACCTATCTCGACGCCACCTTCGGAAATGGCGGCTACACCACAGCCATCCTCGAGGCCGCCGCCTGCGCCGTGATCGCCATCGACCGCGATCCCGACGCCATCGCCCGCGGCGCCGGGCTTGCCGACACCTACAATGGCCGGCTGACGCTGCATGAGGGCGTGTTCTCCGAAATGCAGTCCCTTGCCGGGCCGGACATCGGCCTCGACGGCATCGCCTTTGATCTCGGCGTCTGCTCGACCCAGCTCGACCAGCCGGAACGCGGCTTCTCCTTCCGCTTCGACGGGCCGCTCGACATGCGCATGTCGAAGAGCGGCGACACGGCCGCCGACATTGTGATGGGCCTCGACGAGCACGAGCTTGCTGGGATTCTGTGGGAATATGGCGAGGAGCGCGCCTCGCGCCGCATTGCCCGCGCCATCGTGCGCGCCCGCGAGACCGGCCCGATCACCACCACCGGCGAGCTGGCGGCCATCATCCATGCGGTGATGCCGGCACGCCGCCCCGGCCAGATCGATCCGGCCACCCGCAGCTTTCAGGCGCTGCGCATCTATATCAACCGCGAGCTTGGCGAGGTCGAGGACGGGCTCGCCGCGGCCGAGGCCATGCTGAAGCCGGGCGGCATCCTTGCCGTCGTGTCCTTCCACTCGCTTGAAGACCGAATCGTCAAACGCTTCCTGACCGAACGCAGCGGCGGCGCGGCGCGGCCGTCACGCCATATGCCCGTGACCGAAGGGCCGGCCGCGACATTCGAGCTGGTCTCGCGAAAGCCCGTCGCCCCATCCGAGGCGGAGGCCCGGACGAATGCGCGCGCACGTTCGGCCAAACTCCGTGTGGCACGCCGCACCGAAGCGCCGGTTGCGCCCCGACCCACAAAACCGAAGCGGAGGTCGTGATGCGCCTGATCCTTCTTGGCACCATTCTGACAGCCATCCTCGGCACCACGCTCTATCAGGTGAAAATCGGCATCGACGCCCGCGAGGCCTCGCTTCTGCAGCTTGAGCGCGAAATTCGCGACACCGAGCGCGAGATCGCCGTTCTCGAGGCTGAATGGGCCTATCTTTCGCGCCCCGAGCGGGTTCTGGAGCTGTCCGACCGCGTGCTTGAGATGAAGCCGATCGACACCGATCGGATTCTTCCCATCGAAGCCATCCCGATGCGCATCCTTCCCGATTTCAAGGACCGGATCGCCGATGTCGGCGTGATCACGCTTCTTCCCGCCGAGGACGAGGATCCGGCTGGTGAAATGACCCGTATTTCCGCAGACCCGACGGAGGTGCCGCGCTGATGAGCCTCTCCGCAACCATCGGCAACAGGCTTCGTGCGCTGGTTCTGCCGCCGCGCCCGGATCCGGCGCGCTCGCGGCGGATCGCCGAGGTGCGGCTGATGCTGTCGGCCGTTCTGGTTGTGGCGGTGTTCTCGGTCATTGCCGGGCGCGTATTGCTGCTGGCCACGCAGGAGGCGAACGCCCGCACCGCCGCGATGATCCAGCTGCCGGCGGCGGAACGCGGCCAGATTCTGGATCGCAAGGGCCGGCTTCTCGCCACCAACCTGCCAATCACCGTGCTGCATGCCGACCCCAAGGAAATCATGGACCCGCGCGAGGCCGCCAGCCTGCTGGCGCCGCTGTTGCCGCGCCATGACGAGGCGGCGCTGCTGCGGCTGCTGACGAAGAAGACCCGCTATGTCGAGCTCGACCGCAAGCTGACACCGGCACGTCACGCCGAAATCCTCGGCCTTGGCATTCCGGGCGTCTATTTCCGCAAGAGCACCCTTCGCAGCTACCCCAGCGGCAAGCTGGCAGCGCACGTCCTCGGCCAGGTCGACATGGACAATAAAGGTCTGGCAGGGCTGGAAAAATCGCTTGATGCGCGCCTGTCCGCCGGCGAGGACATCACACTGTCGATCGATGCAGGCGTGCAGGCTGTCGTCGCCCGCGAGATCGCGCGCCAGATGGAAGTGTTCGAGGCCATCGGCGGCGCCGGCGTGATGCTCGACATCCACAGCGGCGAGGTCGTCGCCATGGTCTCGCTGCCCGACTACAACCCGAACCATTTCGCCGCGATCGAGGATGACGCGCGCTTCAACCGGGCCACCCTCGGCCTTTACGAGATGGGGTCGACCTTCAAGGTGCTGAATACGGCGATCGCACTCGAATCAGGTGCGACCACTACCAGCTCCTATTATGAAGTCTCCAAACCGCTGCGCTTCGGCCGCTTCTCGGTCTGGGACTATCATATGTATGACCGCGATCTCAGCGTGCCGGAGATTCTCGTCCTGTCATCCAACATCGGATCCGCCCGCATGGCAGCCGACATCGGCGCCGAACGGCAGCAATTCTACCTTCGTCAGCTCGGTCTCTTCGACAAGGTCTCGCTGGAAATTCCCGAGATGGCAAACCCGCTGGTGCCGGGCACCTGGCGGTCCACATCGATCGCGACGGTATCCTATGGCCACGGCATTTCGGTGACACCGCTTCATCTTGCCTCGTCGGTCGCCGCGGCAAGCGGATCCGGCGCCATAGTCGAACCGACCCTGATGCATCGTGGCGGCGCGCCGGCGCCGATGAGCGAGCGGCTCTTCTCTGAAGAGACGACAAAGGCCGTGCGCTCGATGATGCGGCTTGTGGTCTCGCACCCCGACGGCACCGGCAACTTTGCCGAAGCCAAGGGCTATATGGTCGGCGGGAAGACCGGCACCTCGGAAAAAATCAATCCTGACGGCGGCTATTTCAAAGACAAGAACATCGCCAGCTTTGCTGCCACCTTCCCGGTTCATGACCCGCGATATGTTCTCGTGGTGATGGTCGACGAACCGAAAGGCCAGAAACATTCAAATGGCTATGCCACCGGCGGATGGGTGGCCGCACCGGCGGCAAAACGCATCATCGAACATGCGGCGCCGCTTCTCGGAATTCTTCCTGTTGACGAGAATTCGCCGGAAATTCGCCAGAAACTGAGACTGGACTTCAAGATCGGCAAACAGGAGAAGACTCTTGCATCTTACTGATCTTGTACCCGGCCCGGTCACCGCCCACCCCGATGCAGGCAGCATCGGCACGATAAACGTGACCGGCATCAGCAGCGATTCCCGTGCGGTAGCACCGGGGCACCTTTTCGTCGCGCTCAAGGGCAGCAGCGGCGACGGCCGCGCCTATGCCGCCGCCGCGGTCGAGGCCGGCGCTGTCGCCATCCTGACCGACGAGCGTGAACCCGACGCATCTCTGGCCAAACTGGCAGAGAGCGGCGTGCCGTTCCTGACCTGCAGCGCGCCGCGCCTAGAGCTGGCGCATGCAGCCGCCCGGTTCTGGCGCCGTCAGCCGGGCATAATTGCCGCTGTCACCGGCACCAACGGCAAGACCTCGACAGTCGAATTCCTGCGCCAGATCTGGTCGCGCGTCACCTGGGACGCCGCGTCGATCGGCACGCTGGGCCTGCAATGCGACGACCCGCGCAAGATGCAGGGCAGCATGCACGGCCTGCCGCCGCTGACGACACCCGACGCCGTCAGCCTGCACAGCGCGCTGCAGCCGCTGACCGGGGCCGGCGTGACGCATCTGGCGATCGAGGCAAGCAGCCACGGCCTTGCGCAGTACCGTCTTGACGGGCTCAACATCCATATTGCCGCCTTCACCAATCTCAGCCGCGACCATCTCGACCACCACGAGGACATGGACAGCTATTTCGCCGCCAAGTCGAGACTGTTCACCGACCTGCTGCTCGCCGGAGGCTCTGCGGTAATCAACATCGATGACGAATACGGCGCGAAGCTCGCCGCATCCATGCGCGCGGCCGACCCGCGCCAGCACGTGGTCATCACTGTGGGACAGGACAAGTCGGCAGATTTCCGCATTGCCGACATCTCGCCGATGGATTTCGGCCTCGAGATCACCGTTGAACACAAGGAGCAAGCCTACCGGATCCCGGTGGCGCTTGCCGGCGCCTTCCAGGCGGTCAATGCCGTCACCGCCGCGGTCATGGCCTATGCCAGCGGCCTGCCGATCCATGATTCCCTGTCGGCCCTTCCCTATGTCACCGGCGCGGAAGGCCGGATGCAGCTTGTCACCGGGCACCCCGGCGGCGCCCGCGTGATCGTCGATTACGCGCATACGCCGGACGCGCTGGAGGCCGCGTTGCGCGCGCTGCGCCCCGAGGCGAGAGGACGGCTTGCCGTTCTGTTCGGCGCCGGCGGCGACCGTGATTCAGGAAAGCGCCCGATGATGGGCAAGGTCGCGCACGACCATGCCGACATCGCCTATGTGACGGATGACAATCCCCGTTCCGAGGATGCCGGCGCGATCCGCAGCCAGATCATCGCCGCCTGCCCGAACGCCATCGAGATCGCCGATCGCGGCACCGCCATCAACACGGCGCTGGACGAGCTGGAAAAGGGTGATGTCCTGCTGATTGCCGGCAAGGGTCACGAGGCTTTCCAGCTTGTCGGGGATGAGACGCTTCCCTTCAGCGATTCCAGCGTGGCGCGAAACGCCATCCAGCGGCTGACCGAGGGAGGCGAGCAGACATGAGCGCCATCTCGATGCGGATCGACGCCGATACACTGGCACAACGCGCCGGCGGCAGCTGGGCCGGACCTGCTGTGGCGAACCATGTGACGTCGATCGAGATCGACAGCCGCCGCTGCGGCGAGGGCAGCCTGTTTGTCGCCCTTCCCGGCGCACAGGCTGACGGCCATGACTTTATCTCCGCCGCCGCCGACCTCGGCGCGACAGCGGCGTTGGTATCGCGCCCGGCCAAAGATGCGGATCTGCCGATGCTTGTCGTCGACGACGTCCAGCACGCCCTCACCGGCCTCGGTGCCGGCGGGCGCGAGGCCCATATCGCGGCAGGCGGACGGCTTGCTGCGATCACCGGTTCGGTCGGCAAGACCGGAAGCAAGGAAATGCTCGCGCATCTGCTGCAGCCGGGCGGTTGCCATGCCAGCCGCGCCAGCTTCAACAATCATCTTGGTGTGCCGCTCACGCTCGCCGCGCTGCCGGAAACACCAGTCGACGCTGTCCAGGAAATCGGCATGAACGCCCCTGGCGAGATCAGCGCCCTCAGCGCAATCGCGCAGCCGGATATCGCAGTGATCACCCGCATTGCCGACAGCCATGCCGGCTTTTTCGACAGTCTCGACGATATCGCCGACGCAAAGGCAGAAATCTTTGACGGGCTGCGCGCTGGCGGCACCGCCATACTGAACCGCGACGATGCCTATTTTGAGCGGCTTGCAGCGCGCGCCCGCGACGCCGGCGCCGCCGAAATCATCAGCTTCGGCACAAACGACAACGCCGATTTCCGCCTTGTCAGCGCCGAGCGGCACACAGACGGCATGCGGGTGAATGCGCAGGCTCGCGGCACCAGCCTGAGCTTTGGTCTCGGCATGCATGGCGCACATTGGGCGATCAACGCCATGGCGATGCTGGCGGTTTGCGACAGCCTCGGCCATGACGCCGCCATAGCCGCAGAGCGCCTTGCCTCCTTTACCAACCTTCCGGGGCGCGGCGCGGTCTCCAGCGGGAAATTCGACGGCACCGCCATCACCCTCATCGATGACAGCTACAACGCCGGACCGGCCTCGATGAAGGCCGCTTTTGCCAGCCTTGCGGCCAATCCGCCGCAGATCATGGTGCTGTCCGAGATGCTGGAACTCGGCGACGGCAGCGCCAGCGCCCATACCGCCCTCGCCCCCGGCATCATGTCACTTCGGCCTCGCGTGGTGATCACCATCGGCACTGAAATGTCCCGCATGGTGGCAGCCCTGCCCTTTACAGCGGCCCACGAGCCGGCGGCCGATGCCGAGGCGGCGACGGACCGCCTGCGGGCGCATCTTCGCGACGGCGACACCGTATTCATCAAGGGATCGAACGGATCCGGCGCGTGGCGGGTTGCCGCCGCCCTTATCGAGGCGTTGCGCGATGGCGGCGCCTCCGACGAAGGGGAGACCCACGATGCTGCCTGATCTCCTGACACCGCTTGCCGGCGAGTACCAGTTCTTCAACCTGTTCCGCTACATCACCTTCCGCACCGGCGGGGCCACCATCACCGCGCTGATCATCAGCCTGATGTTCGGCCCGGCGATGATCCGCTGGCTGAAGAGCCATCAGGCGGAGGGCCAGCCGATCCGCGCCGACGGGCCGGAATCGCATCTTGTGACAAAGATCGGCACGCCGACCATGGGCGGATTGCTGATCCTTGGCGCCTTCGCCCTGTCGACGCTGCTGTGGATGCCGCTGTCGAACCCCTATCTGTGGCCCGTGCTGACGGTGGCGCTGGCCTTTGGCGCGGTCGGATCGGTCGATGACTGGATGAAGCTGCGCCGCCGCTCTCATCACGGCATGTCGGGACGGATGAAGCTGCTGCTGCAGGTTGGCGTGGCCTTCGTCGTCACCCTCTTCCTGATCGAAATGTCGCCGCCGCAGCTGCGTTACGGCGTTGCCGTGCCGTTCCTGAAGGACACGATGATCTCGCTGGGGCTGCTGTATGTGCCATTTGCCATGGTGGTGATTGTCGGCGCGTCGAACGCGGTCAATCTGACCGACGGGCTGGACGGGCTGGCAATTGTCCCGGTGATGATCGTCGCCGCCTGTTTCGGGCTGATCGCCTATCTCGCCGGAAACGTCAATTTCGCCGGATACCTGCAGATCAACTATGTTCCCGGCACCGGCGACCTCGCGGTGATGTGCGGCGCGCTTCTCGGGGCCGGTCTCGGTTTCCTGTGGTTCAACGCCCCGCCTGCCAAAGTGTTCATGGGCGACACCGGGTCGCTGGCCCTCGGCGGCGCGCTCGGCGCGATGTCGGTAGCGACACGCCACGAGCTGGTGCTTGCCATCACCGGCGGCCTGTTCGTCGTCGAGACGCTGTCCGTGATCCTGCAGGTCGCCTCCTTCAGGCTGACCGGCAAGCGCATCTTCCTGATGGCCCCGCTGCACCATCATTTCGAGCGCAAGGGCTGGGCCGAATCCACCATCGTCATCCGTTTCTGGATCATCGCCGTCGTGCTGGCACTTGCCGGCCTGTCGTCGCTGAAACTTCGCTAGGGGCACGCATGCTCGTTCCGCATTCCATGTCAGGCACAAAGGTCGGGATCCTCGGTCTCGGCCTGTCCGGCATGGCCGCGGCCCATGCTCTGGCCGCGGCTGGCGCGAGGCTGTGGCTTCATGACGACAATGCCGCGCCGCGCGGCGAGGTCCCGCAAGGTGCGCAACTATGCGGCTGGCAGGACTGGCCCTGGGACGAGCTGACCTCGATGGTGATCAGCCCCGGCATCCCGCATGCGCACCCGCAGCCGCACCCCGCCGCCGCCCGCGCCGGCGAGGCAGGTGTCGAGGTGATCAGCGAGATCGAAATCGCCATGCGCGCCGCGCCGCAGGCGCGGATCGTGGCGATCACCGGAACCAATGGCAAATCGACAACCACCGCGCTGACAGGCCATTGCCTGCGCAGTGCCGGACGTGCTGTCGCCGTCGGCGGGAACATCGGCGATGCCGCCTGCAATCTGGACGACCCCGGGGCGGACGGGGTGATCGTGCTGGAGCTGTCCTCCTACCAGCTCGAAACCACCCCGTCCCTTCGCGCTGATATCGCGATGCTGCTGAACATCACGCCGGACCATCTGGCACGGCATGGCGGCATGGAAGGCTATGTCGCGGCCAAGGCCCGCATTCTCGATGCCGCCGGCGCCGAAGGACTTGTCGTGATCGGCACCGGACTGCATCTGGACCCGCTTGCCGACGCCCGACGCAAGGCCGGCGGCAAGGTGAGCATCATCAATCCGGCCGATGCCCCCACCACCATCGCCGGTGTCGCATCGCTTGCCGGGCCGCATAATGCCGAGAATGCTGCGGCAGCCGCCGCATGCCTTGCCGCGCTAGGCCTCGCGGAGGACGAGATCGCCGAGGGCATGGACGGTTTTGCCGGGCTGCCGCACAGGCTGCAGACCGTCGCTTCTCATGGCGGCATTTCCTTTGTGAATGATTCCAAGGCGACTAACGGCGTGGCCACCGCCAAGGCGCTTGCCGCCTTCGACAATGTCTACTGGATCGCCGGCGGCGAGGCCAAGGAAGACGGACTCGGCGAGGCAGCCCGGGAAACAGCGAAGGTGGCGCATGCCTATCTGATCGGCAGCGCGGCGCAGGCCTTTGCCGCCGAACTGGACGGCATCGTCGAGACCAGCCTGTCGGGCGACCTCGAGACAGCCACGACATCCGCCTTTGCCGACGCCAGCGCCGCCACCAGAACCGACGGACGGGATGCCACCATCCTTCTGTCGCCGGCAGCCGCCTCGTTCGACCAGTTTGCCAGCTTTGTCGCCCGCGGCGACGCCTTCACCGCCATCGCCCGCCGGCTTGCCGCCGATGCGGGCGCAGCGGCCGTTCAGGGAGGCGCGCATGCTTGACCGCACCGATCGCTCCCTCGTCGGCGTCTGGTGGTGGACCATCGACCGCTGGCTGCTGGCAAGCGCGCTTCTGCTGATGGTTGTCGGGACGCTTCTGGTGATGGCCGCCGGACCGGCGGTGGCGACGCTGATCAACCTGCCATCGCAGCATTTCGGCGTGCGCCAGGGAATTTTCCTGGTGCCGGCCGTCGGGCTGATGCTGGCCGTATCCCTTCTGGAACCAAGGCCGATCAGGGCGCTGGCGCTGGTCGGGCTTGTCGGGATCATCGGCCTGATGGTGCTGGCGATTGTCGCAGGAAGCGAAATCAAGGGCGCCACCCGCTGGATCACCATTGCCGGGATCAACCTGCAGCCATCCGAATTCGCCAAGCCGCTGTTCGCCGTCGTTTCGGCATGGTTGCTGACATTGTGGCGCGAGGGGCAGGATTTCCCGGGATGGATCTATTCATCCGCTTTGATGGCGGTGATCGTCGGCATTCTTGTTCTGCAGCCGGATATCGGCATGACCCTGATGGTGGTGCTGACCTGGGGCTTCCAGATGTTCCTTGCCGGCATGCCGATGCTGCTTGTCATCTGTATCGTCGCGCTGGCACCGCTGGGGCTGGTGGTCGCCTATTTCACCCTTGGCCATGTTCACAAGCGGATCAACCAGTTCTGGGAAGGTGGGGCCTGGCAGGTCGAGAAGGCCCGCGATTCCTTCGCCAATGGCGGCCTGTTCGGTGTCGGCCCGGGTGACGGGACGGTGAAGCACCATCTTCCCGACGCGCATTCGGATTTCATCTTCGCCGTGGCCGGCGAGGAATTCGGCGCGCTGGCCTGCCTGACGCTGCTGACGCTTTACGCCTTTATCGTGCTTCGCGGCTTTTCGCGGGCGATGTCTGACGAGGGGCTGTTCTGCCTGATCGCCAGCGCCAGCCTGCTGCTTCAGTTCGGTGTGCAGGCTGCCATCCATATGGCTTCCTCCGTTCATCTGATCCCGACCAAGGGCATGACCCTGCCGCTGATCAGCTATGGCGGCTCGTCGCTTGTCGCGAGCGGGCTGACGATGGGGCTGATCCTCGCCCTGACTAGGCGTCGCGCGCCCTATGTGATTCCCGGCCGGCGCAATCTGCAGGAGGCGTCGTCATGACCGCGTCTTCCCGTCCATTGATCGCGCTTGCCGCAGGCGGCACCGGCGGCCATGTGTTCCCGGCCGTTGCCGTGGCCGAGGCGCTGGCGCGTCGCGGCGCCGACACAATGATGATGACCGACCGGCGCGGCGCTCGCCTGCTGACGGGAACATCCTTCAGCGTGCTGCCGGCGGGCTCGCCCTTTCAGCGCGGCCTGATCCGCAAGGTCCGGGCGGCTCTGCAGCTCGGCGCCGGTGTGGTCATGGCACTTGCCATGCTGCGGCGCCGGCGGCCGGCCGCGATGGTCGGGTTCGGCGGCTATCCGTCCTTTGCGCCGATGCTGGCCGCGCGCCTGACTGGCATTCCGGCCGTGCTGCATGAACAGAATGCCCATCTCGGGCGTGCCAACCATCTGCTGGCGCGCTGGTGCGGCCATCTCGCGCTGAGCTGGAAAGGCACGCGAAACCTTCCCAAAAAGGTCATGCATTTCGTTTCCGGCATGCCGGTCCGCGCGGCATTCCTCGAGATCGACGAGCTGCCGGACGCGGATCGCGAGGCGCTGGAGCTGACGATTGTCGGCGGATCGCTTGGCGCGGCCGTGTTCGCAAAAATGGCTCCCGATTCGCTGGCACAGGTTGACCCGGCGTTGCGCACGCGTCTGCGGGTCACCCAGCAATGCCGCGCCGAACAGGTGGATATGCTGCAGGCCCGCTATCGCGAAATCGGCATCAACGCCGAAATCCGCACCTTCTTCGACGACATGCCCGACCGGTTCGCCAAAAGCGACCTTGTGATCAGCCGCGCCGGCGCCTCCAGCGTCGCCGAACTGGCCGCATCGGGACGCCCCGCCATCCTGATCCCCTTTGCCGGCGCGATGGACGACCACCAGACGGCGAATGCGCGCCAGCTGGAAGCTGCCGGCGGCGGCATCTGCCTTGCCGAGGCAGAGCTGGATGCGGCCGCACTGGCGGCGCGGATCACAACGTTTCTGTCGGATTTGCCGACACTTGCCGCGATGGGACGCGGCGGACGCGGCCTAGCCGCCGCGGATGCCGCCGACACCATTGCCGGCTATGCCCTCGACCTTGCCGCCAGCGGCGGCAGCAGGAGCGCCCGATGAGTGAACTTCCCCTGTCCATCGGCACCCTGCATTTCACCGGCATCGGCGGCATCGGCATGAGCGGCATCGCCGAAATCCTGTTCGAGCTCGGCTATCAGGTGCAGGGAAGCGACAGCTCGGAAAACGCCAATGTGCGCCGCCTTCGCGACAAGGGCATCAAGGTCATCTGCGGCCAGTCCACCGAGAATGTCGCCGATGCCTCGATCGTGGTGATCTCGACCGCGATCAAGCCCGACAATCCCGAAGTCATGGCCGCGCGCGAGCGGTTCATTCCGATCGTGCACCGCGCCGAGATGCTTGGCGAGCTGATGCGGCTTCGCTGGTCAGTCGCCGTTGCCGGCACACATGGCAAGACGACGACCACCTCGCTGGTGGCGACCCTGCTGGACAGCGCCGGCGTCGATCCGACGGTGATCAATGGCGGCATCATCACCGGATGGGGAAGCAATGCCCGCCTTGGCCGCGGCCAGTGGATGGTTGTCGAGGCCGACGAGAGCGACGGTTCGTTCGCCAAGCTGAACCCGACCGTCGCCGTGGTCACCAATATCGATCCGGAGCATCTCGACCATCACGGCACCTATGATGCGCTGGAGCAGGCTTTCCTGAATTTCGTCGCCTCCATTCCCTTCTACGGCTTTGCCACCCTGTGTATCGACCATCCGGCGGTGCAGCGCCTGATGGCCGGGATCAAGGACCGGCGGATCATCACCTACGGCATGTCGGCGAACGCCGATGTGCGCGCCGTCAACCTGCGTGTCGACGGGGCGGCGATGCTGTTCGATGTGATGCTGTCCGACCGCACCGCCGGCGGCTTCGAGATGATGCCGAGCGTGCGCTTCCCGATGCTTGGCGAGCATAATGTCCAGAACTGCCTCGCCGCGATCGCGGTGGCGCTGGAGATGGGTGTCGTTCCCGACCGCATCGCGGCGGCCCTTGACGGCTTCGGCGGGGTCGGCAGGCGCTTCGAGACCAAGGGAATCAGCGGCGGCGTGACCGTGATCGACGATTACGGGCATCACCCTGTGGAAATCCGCGCCGCCCTGCAGGCAGGCCGCATGCTGTGCGGCACCAACAAGCTGGTCGCCGTCGTGCAACCGCACCGCTACAGCCGCCTTGCCGACCTGTTCGATGATTTCTGCGGCTGTTTCAATGACGCCGACGAGGTTCTCGTCGCCGATGTCTATGCCGCCGGCGAGACGCCGATCCCCGGAGTGAGCCGCGATGATCTTGTGAACGGGTTGCGCGACCGCGGGCACAGGGGCCCGGCCGCGCTGCAGGGGCCGGAGGCGCTTGCCGCCGAGATCATCTCGCGCACCGGCGAGGGCGATCTGGTGATGTGCCTCGGCGCCGGAGACATCACCGGCTGGGCGGCGCGCCTTCCTGAAGAGATGGACGCATTGCGGGAGGCGGGATCATGACCGGCCCGTTGATCGAACGTCTTCCCACCGTTCGCGGCGACTATGACGAGGCCGTGCTGATGGCGCGCTACACTTGGTTCGGTGTCGGCGGCCCGGCGGATATCATTTTCAGCCCGGCTGATGCCGCCGATCTCGGCGCCTTCCTCGCCGCCTGCCCGGCAGAGATACCGGTGCTGCCCGTCGGCGCCGGATCCAACCTGCTGGTGCGTGACGGCGGCATTCCGGGCGTCGTCGTCAGGCTTGGCGCGCATATGACCACCATCAGCCACGAAGGCGAGATTGTCACCGCCGGATCCGGTGCCACCGATGCCGACGTCGCGCGATATGCCGCGCGCAACGGCCTGGCCGGGCTGGAATTCCTGATCGGCATTCCGGGAACGGTCGGCGGCGGCCTGCGGATGAATGCCGGCGCCTATGGCGGCGAATTCCGCGACATCACCATCCGCGCCCACGGCTTTGACCGGCAGGGGCAGTCCGTCAGCGCGACCCCGGCGGAGATGGGCATGGCCTATCGCCATACAGATGCCCCGGCCGACTGGATCTTCACCCATGCCGAACTGCAGGCGCGCCCCGGCGAGAAAGCCGCCATCAAGGCGCGCATGAAGGAAATCGTCGCCAGCCGTGGCGATGCGCAGCCACGTGGCGTGCGCACCGGCGGCAGCACCTTTGCCAATCCGCCGGGCGGCAAGGCCTGGCAGGAAATCGATGCGGCCGGATGCCGGGGCCTTGTGGTCGGCGGCGCCCAGGTTTCGGAAAAGCACTGCAATTTCCTGATCAATACCGGCGATGCCTCGGCACATGACATCGAGATGCTCGGCGAGCCCGTACGGCACCGCGTGAACGCGCGCGGCGGCCCGGCTTTGCGCTGGGAAATCAGGCGCGTGGGCGCGCTTGCCGAAGGTCAGGTCGATCCCCGGAAACAGCCTGACTCAGGAGGCGGCGCATGACAGGCGATCGTGTTGCCGTCCTGATGGGCGGCTGGACATCCGAGGCGCGCGTCAGCCGTGTCACCGCCAGCTTCTGCGGCCAAGCGGCGCGCAATGCCGGATGGGATGCCGTCGAGATCGAGGTCGACCGGAATATCGCCGCCACCCTGGCCGAGATGAAGCCGGCGCGTGTGTTCAACGCGCTGCACGGCCAGATCGGCGAGGATGGCAACATCCAGGGGCTGCTCAACATCATGAACATCCCCTACACCCACAGCGGCCTTCTCGCCTCGGCCAACGCCATGGACAAGGTCCGTGCCAAGCGCATGCTCGCCGAGGTCGGCATCGCCGTGCCTGCCGACCTGCTGCTGGTTGAGGACAGCCATGTATATCCCGCCGACTTTACCGGCGCGCATGTGATCAAGCCGCGCAATGACGGCTCCAGCGTCGGCGTCGTCATCGTCGAGGCCGACAGCAAGAGCCCGCCGGCGCGAAGCCAGTGGGACATCGATACCGAACTGATCGCCGAGCCCTATATCCCGGGGCGCGAGCTTACCGTGTCGGTTCTCGACGGCACCGCGCTGTGCGTCACCGAGATCAAGCCGAAGGTCGCCTTCTATGATTTCGACGCGAAATACGCGCCAGGCGGCTCCGAGCATGTGCTGCCGGCCGACATTCCGCAGGACGTCACGCTTCAGGCCTGCGACTGGGCTGAACGCGCCTATCGCCATTTTGGATGCCGCGGCGTGATCCGCGCCGACTACCGCTGGGACGAGGATCGCGGCCAGCTCTTCATGCTCGAGATCAACACCGTGCCCGGCATGACCGCCACCTCGCTTGTGCCGGAACAGGCCCGCTTTGTCGGCCTGTCCGGAGAAGAACTCGTCAATCATCTGCTGGAGACTGCGCAATGCGACGATTGATCCCGTTCATGCGCCCCGGCAAGGGGACAGCCGCTACCGCGAACACCGGTGCAAAGCGCACCGCAGACCTGCAGCCGCCAGAGCGGACGGTCGAGGCAGGCATGGCGCGGCATGCGAGGCGGCCAAGCCTGCGGATCATCGTCACCGGCGCGATGATGGCCGGACTGCTTGCCACTGGTATTTTCGCCTATGCAGAGCGTGGCCGCCTGTCGACCGGTTTCGTGACCGCCAGCGCCGATGCCGGCCTTCGCCTTCAGACCATCGAGGTTCAGGGGCGCGCGCATACGCCGAAAGAAGTGCTGATCGCCGCGAGCGAGCTCACCCTCGGGCAACCGATGCTGACAATCTCGCTGCCCGCGCTGCATGAACGGCTTGCCACCATCGGCTGGGTGCGCGAGATCGCCGTCGAGCGCCGCATGCCGTCAACCATACGCCTGATCCTGACCGAGAGGGTTCCGATGGCGCTGCTGCAGACCGAAGCAGGGCATCGCGTGATCGACGAGCATGGAGACATCATTTCCGGCGCCGACCCGGCTGCCTTCGGCCATCTCACCGTGGTCGCGGGAAGCAGCGCCGCGCCGAACGCCGCTCCGTTGCTGAACATCCTGCGGACCGAGCCGGAGCTGTTCGCCGAGGTCTGGGCCGTCACCTACCAGTCCGAGCGCCGCTGGGACGTCCATCTTCGCAACGGCATCCGGGTCCGCCTTCCCGAGACCGATCCGCGCACGGCATGGTCGCGCCTCGCGGTGATCGACCACAGCAAGAGGATTATCGATCGCGACCTTGCGGTGATCGACATGCGTGTGCCCGACCAGATGATCGTCGAGCCGAATATTCCGGTTCGCGGCAAGGGGAGAGAGACATGAGGCTCGGAACCCGGCGCAACAGCCACAAGCCGTTTGCAATTCTCGACATCGGCAGCTCGAAGATTTGCTGCATGATCGGCGAGATCGACAAGCTCGGCACGTTGAGCCTGATCGGCCAAGGCACCCATGCATCTGCAGGGATGCGCGCCGGCGAGGTGAATGTGTTGTCGGAATTCAGCGATGCCATCGGCAATTGCGTCCAGAGCGCCGAGCGCACCGCCGGCCTGTCCATTACCTCGGTCAGCGTCGTGATGCCGGGTGGGCGGCCACATTCTGCTTTTGGCACACAGCACATGACACTGTCGGACAGCACTGTCAGCCGCCGTGACATCCGCAGGCTTCTGGACCGCTGCGGTGCACAGGCGCTGGACCCGGCGCTGCAGCTGATGCAGTTCCACCCGCTTCACTACAGCCTCGACGAGATGCGCGGCATCGCCGACCCGGCCGGCATGCGCGGCAACAAGCTGTCGGTCGATTACCTGACCGTCGCCGCCTCGCGCACCAGCCTGTCCAACATCATCGAGGCGCTGGCCCTGAACCATTTGCGTGTCGACCGGTTCATCCATGCCGGATATGCCGCCGGACTTGCCTGCCTTGGCGAGGAAGAGCGCGAGCTGGGCTGCACAGTCATCGATCTTGGCGGCGGAACATCCTCTGCCGCGATCTTCATGGACGGCAAGCTGATCTATGTCGACACGGTGCCGGTTGGCGGCCAGCACGTGACCACGGACATCGCCAGGATCCTGTCCACGCCGCTTGGCGAGGCCGAGCGGCTGAAAGCGGTCCACGGCTCTATCACACCGGTCGATGCCATGGCCAAGGCCCCCTCGCCCGTGCGCCAGGCCGTTCAGCTCGGCATGTCGGACAATATCACCATCCCCGGTCTGGGCGATGTGATCGAGGCCGGCGGCAAGACCATCGAGCGCAGCCTGCTGAGCGCCGTGATCAAGCCCCGCATCGAAGAGGTGGTCGAGCTCCTGACAGACCGCATGCGCGCCGCGCGGATGGAATATGCCGCCGGCAACAGGTTTGTGCTGACCGGCGGTGCCAGCCAGCTTACCGGCATCGCAGATTTCTGTGCCCAGCTCGCCGGCCGCAACGTGGTTCTCGGCCAGCCGTCGGGGATCAGCAATCTTGCGGTCGAGGAAACAAGCCGGTCGAGCGCAGCCGCCGTCGGCGCGCTCATCCATGTCAGCAGGCTGACAGCGGATGATCCGGCAGAACGACAGACACGAACCCTGCCTCACGGGCCGATGGAACGGCTCGGCGCATGGTTCCGGGACAATCTGTGAGAAAGGAGCAGATCAGATGACAGCCAGTTTGACTGATTTCCGGACACGTTTTTCCAGCACCCTTTCAAGGGGGCCGGCCATCGCTGCGGGGGCGACCGGCCCTGCCAATACCCCGCACCCAACCGCTGCCAGGCCATGTGTGTTTCCGGCACAGGCAGCCACATGGTCAACCACCACAACAGGGAGACAATCATGACCATCAATCTGTCCGTTCCGCAAACCATGCAGGAACTTCGCCCGCGTATCACCGTGGTCGGTGTCGGCGGCGCCGGCGGCAATGCCGTCAACAACATGATCAGTGCCGATCTCGACGGCGTTGATTTCCTGGTGGCGAACACCGACGGCCAGGCGCTGGCGCATTCGCTCGCCCCGCGCAAGATCCAGCTCGGATCGGCGATCACCCAGGGCCTCGGCGCCGGCTCCAAGCCCGATGTCGGCCGCGCCGCCGCCGAAGAGAGCATTGAAGCCGTCATGAGCGAGCTCGCCGACTGCAACATGGTCTTCATCACCGCCGGCATGGGCGGTGGTACCGGCACCGGCGCGGCTCCTGTCATCGCCCGCGCCGCGCGCGAGCGTGGCATCCTGACGGTGGGCGTCGTGACCAAGCCGTTCGACTTCGAAGGCCAGCGCCGCATGGGGCAGGCCGAGACCGGCATCGAGGAGATGCAGGCTCATGTCGATACGCTGATCGTGATCCCGAACCAGAACCTGTTCCGGATCGCCAACGAGCGTACCACCTTCGCCGATGCGTTTCACATGGCAGATACGGTGCTTCACCAGGGCGTGGCAGGCGTCACCGACCTGATGATCAAGCCCGGCCAGATCAATCTCGACTTCGCCGATATCCGTTCAGTGATGTGCGAGATGGGCAAGGCGATGATGGGAACAGGCGAGGCATCCGGCGAGGGCCGGGCCACCCAGGCAGCCGAAGCCGCTATCAACAACCCGCTTCTGGATGACATCTCGATGGCCGGCGCGCGCGCCGTGCTGATCAATGTCACCGGCGGCATGGACATGACGCTGTTCGAGGTAGACGAGGCCGCCAACCGCATCCGCGACGAGATCGACAGTGACTCCGTGATCATCTTCGGCTCAACCTTCGACGAGAAGCTGGATGGCATCATGAGGGTCTCGATCGTCGCCACCGGCATCGAGACAGCTGCCGCGCGCCGCGAGGCACCGACCTTCATCAAGGCGCCGACCTCGCGTCCCTCGACAGTGATCTCGGCACCGACGGGTATCGCGGACAGCGCGACGACAGCTGTTCCGGAGGTCGCGGAGCTGCCGGAGCCGCCCGCCCTGCCGCAAACCCCGGCACCAGCTGAAGAGACAGCATCTGCCGAGGCAGAACCTTCGCAAGGCGCGGCAACCGGCCTGCCTGAAACAATCGAGGCACCAGTCGCCGCGGAACCGCAGCCAAGCCCGCGCCTGGCCTTTCTCGCCATCGGCAAGGGCGGCTCACGCGAGCTGCCGCTGGCGCGCGAGCACGAGACGGCCGCGGAGACCGAGGACGGGTCGCAAATGTCGCTCGACGAGGCCATCGCCAACGAGCGCGCGGCCTCCTTCGCAAGCGGCATGCCGGCCGACATCGACCAGCCTGCCGATCCGGCGGACCGGGAAGCGGCCGCCGAAAGCGCCGGGGACACGGTGATGGTGGCAGACACGCCGGAGGAACTGACCGCACCACGCCGCGCCTTTGTGCCGGCGGAACCGGTGGCCATGCCCGAAAGCGAGTCCGTGCCGGAAACCGGACCTGCCGGCGGGAAGACCAGCCTGATCAACAAGATCTCGAACCTGTGGACGGCAAAGCCTGCGGACGAGGCTGTGGTGCAGCGGCGTGAGCCCGAGGTCGAAACACCGGCGGAAGCCGCGGCCGAGGAGCCGGTGGCGCCAGACGCGCCGTCAATCCTTGATCTGCCGCGTGCCGACGTGATGAGCCGTATGCCCGAGCCTGCAGCGCTTGACCGGCAGTCGGACGATCTGGAAATTCCGGCGTTCCTGCGCCGGCAGGCAAACTAGCGCGTTTCATCCTGAGCTGGCGGTTTATGCCGCCGCAATGGTGTGAAAACAGGACAGGGGCCCGGTGTAATGCCGGGCCTTTTTCTATGTTATGCAATGGTTAGCGGCTGCTGTTGTTGTAACAACCAGTAACCAAATGTGATTTGATTGTGGTGGCACGGCGTTTATTAATCCATTTGTGGTCTTTTGCACAGCAACCGGCCATTACTGCGGTACCAACCGCGGAAAGATAAAAATACCAGCCGGGACCATCTCGTCTATGCACAGTGAACAGTCGATGCAGACCACAGTAGGCAATGTCATCTCCTTCGATGGCATAGGGCTGCACTCCGGCCGTTTCGTCCGGGTCGAGATTCACCCGGCAGCTCCGAACTCCGGCATCCAGTTCCGCCGCATCGACATCACCGAAAGCCGTCAGACCATCAACGCGCATCCCAACAACGTCGAGCAGGCGCGGTTGTGCACGCGGATCTCCAACGAGGACGGCGTGCGCCTCGAGACTGTCGAGCATATCATGGCCGCCTTTGCCGGTCTCGGCATCGACAACGCCATCGTCCAGATCGACTCCGGGGAGGCTCCCATTCTGGATGGCAGCAGCCTGCCGGTCGTCGAGGCGATCCTGCGCGCGGGCATCACCACACTTCCGGTGCGCCGTCGTACACTGGTCGTCACGGCTCCGGTCAGCGTCGAGCATGCTGGCGGATGGGCGAGGATCGAGCCTGCAAACGGCCTCGAAATCGAGGCCGAGATTGATTTCGAGGATTCGGCCATCGGTCGCCAGAGCTTCCACTATTTCCACGGCAATGGCAGCTTCGTCCGCGATCTCGCTGCGGCACGCACTTTCTGCCAGATGCGTGATGTCGAAGCGATGCAGAATGCGGGCCTTGCCCTTGGCGGGTCGCTGAGCAATGCGGTGGTTGTGAAGGACGGCGAAATTCTGAACGAGGGCGGCCTTCGCATGCCGCGTGAATTCGTTCGCCACAAAATCCTTGATTGCCTTGGCGATCTCTATCTCCTCGGCATGATGACGCGTGGCAAGGTCACGGCATCACGCCCCGGCCATGCCATGTGCGCCAAGCTGATCCGCACCCTGTGGAATTCCCCGGCCTGCTTCCAAATCATCGAAGAAGGCGTTGCCAGCGATCATTCGGACGGATACGCGCTTCCCGAGGTTGCCGCCGCCGCTGCCGTCTAGTCCGGCCACCCCCTGAACACGTCGACGAACGCGTCCGAGC
>ENA-OSEY01000863-OSEY01000863.1-marine-metagenome-genome-assembly--contig:-NODE-863-length-21428-cov-3.627699_pt1 | contig 21428 bp, 19 predicted proteins | sample MGYA00248465_ERZ534230 | MGnify/ENA primary metagenome ERZ534230 (study PRJEB26409, sample SAMN06344110) | marine metagenome | isolation source: Sea water from surface | place: Atlantic Ocean:Southern...
TAGCACCAGTCTTTTTTAAAGCTATAAAATCAGATATAACTTCTTCAACTCTAGCATATTCAAAAACTTTATCAATAGTCTCTTTACTAATCAAACCTTTTAATTTAGCATCAATATAATAAATTAATACTTTCGGTCAATGATATAGTCCAATAAGATTTTAAGTGAATTTTTTGATTCATTATCTGGAAAAGTTTCAAGTATTTTAAGTGCTTTATTCTTATACTCTAACATGACATTTTCAGCATATTTAAATCCGTTATTTTCTTTCACAAACTTATTAATAACCTCTTTATCTTCTTTTGAAAGTTTTTTTCTTTTTAAAATGGACCTGATTGATCTACGATCAACTTGACTTGCCTTTTTAATTGAATAAATCAATGGAAGCGTAATTTTTTGACTTTTTAAATCATCTTTGGTTGGTTTTCCAATTCTTTTTTTAGAATAATCAAAAAGGTCATCCTTGATTTGAAAAATAATACCCAAGTATAAACCAAAATTTTCAACATTTTTAGTTTTTTCATTACCAGATGAAATCAAGCCAAGTAAACAACAACATGAAAATAAAGATGCTGTTTTTTTTGTAATTAAGGTAATATACTCTTTTTCTGTTATGTTAAAACTTCTTGACTTTTGAATTTGAAATAGCTCTCCCTCAGAAATTTCTTTTACAGCATTTGATACCTGGTCTAATAAATCATAATCTTTATTTTGAGTAGAAAGGAGTAGAGCCTTAGACAAAAAAAAGTCTCCCACCAATACAGAAATTTTATTTTTCCACAAAGCATTAATAGTAAGGAACTTTCTTCTAATATTACTATCATCTACCACATCATCATGAATTAATGAGGCAGAATGAATGAGCTCAACTAAATTGGCGGCCCGATATGTTTTTGTTGAAACTTCTCCATTAGAGAACATCTTAGAAAAAAGAATAACAAGAATGGGTCTAATTTGTTTTCCTTTTCTTTTTAAAATATACTTAAGAATTAGATCAAGCAACTTAACTTTAGAGGATACTGAAGTAAAAAATTGATCCTCAAAAATTTTTAATTCTTGTGAGATAGGATTTTTTATTTTTTTTGAAATATTCAAAATCTAGGCTTAGATAATCATCATAGCATCTCCATATGAGAAGAAGTTATATTTCTTCTTAATCGCCTCTTTATAAGCCTTCAAAACAAAATCTTTTCCACCAAAGGCTGAAACCATCATTATTAAAGTTGATTTTGGTGTATGAAAATTAGTAATCATTGCATTAGCTATTGAAAAGTCATATGGAGGAAAAATAAATTTGTGAGTCCATCCATTGAAAGAATTCAAGGATTGCATAGAGGAGACTGAACTTTCAAGTCCCCTCATAACTGTAGTTCCAACTGCACATATTTTGTTTTTATTTTTAAGAGCATTATTAACACAATTTGAAGCTTCTATATCAATAAATAACTCTTCTGAATCCATTTTGTGTTTAGATAAATCCTCAACCTCTACAGGGCTAAATGTTCCTAACCCAACATGTAATGTGATTTCTGCTAAGTCAATTCCTTTTATTTGTAATCTCTTTAACAAGTGTTTTGAAAAATGTAAACCTGCTGTGGGAGCAGCTACTGCACCTTCGTGTTTGGCATATATTGTTTGATATCTTTCTTTGTCAAACTCTTCTTCATTCCTCTTTATATATTTTGGTAGCGGTGTTTGACCTAGGTCAAGAAGTTTTGATCTGAAATCTTCATAATTACCATCAAATAAAAAACGTAATGTTCTTCCACGAGAGGTCGTGTTATCAATAACCTCGGCAACAAGACTATCATCATCTCCAAAGTATAATTTATTTCCAATCCTTATTTTTCTTGCTGGATCAACCAATACATCCCAAAGCCTTTGCTCACGATTCAATTCCCGCAACAGAAAAACCTCAATACTTGCTCCAGTTTTTTCTTTGTTACCCATTAAACGAGCAGGAAAAACTTTTGTGTTATTTAGAACAAAAACATCACCATCATTGAAGTAGTCTATTAAATCCTTAAATGTCTTATGTTCGATTTTTTGATTTTTTCTGTCCAATACCATCAACTTAGATTCATCACGTTGATCTGAGGGATATTCTGCCAATAAATCCTTTGGCAGTTCATAATTAAAATTAGATAGTTTCATATGTAAATTTGAATGGGCAAATATACATCTTGGAGATAGGGGTTGTCAAGAAAAAAAGTGATTAATTATCAAATTCTAAATCAAAATTTAATTTTTGTAAAATAGTCCAATACTCAGGAAAAGATTTGGATATAACACCATAATCATTGATAACTAATTTAACCAAAATTGATAAGGGTGAAAACGCAAGTGCCATTCTGTGGTCATGATAGGTGTCTATTTCAATATTTTCAGGAAGTACTTTTGGAAAGCTCTTAATTTCAATGGATTGATCATCAATTATTACGTCAGTGTTGAATTTAGAAATTTCATTTTTTAATGCAACTAGCCTGTCAGTTTCTTTAATCTTTAAAGTATTTAGTCCTGTTAATTTTGTGTGAATGGACAAACCAAGGCTGGTAACTATTATTGTTTGTGCTAGGTCAGGATTTTCAATTAGATCTAATTCAATAAATTTTTTCATTCTATGTGATTTTGACCTTTCTAATATAATTTCATCATTTTTAAAATATGTTTTAACTCCGAAATTTTCATAAAGTTTAGATAATTTACTATCGCCTTGTAAACTGTTCGATTTAAATGAAGATAGCTTTAAATCGATACCAGAGAGGGCAACAATTGAATATAAATATGAGGCGGAGCTCCAATCAGATTCTACAGAATAATTTTTTATTGACACTTTTTTGTTGGGTTTTATTTTTATTTCATCCTTATTAATAATGCAACTAAAACCGAACCTTTTCAATATTTCACATGTTAACAATATATAAGGTTTTGAAAAAATATTTCCAACTAATTTTATTTGTAAACCATCATTTAGATAGGGAGCAACTAACATAAGTGAGGAGGCAAATTGACTGCTAATATCAGATCTTAACTCAATTAATTTATTCGTTTGATTAAAACCATTAAATCTTAATGGAGGATAACCTATTTCTTTCTCATAAATAATATCTGCACCTAAACTTTTTAATGAATCAACAAGTTCTCCCACAGGTCTTTGTTGCATTCTATCGGAGCCTGTCAATATTATATTTTTCTTGTTAGTTACAGCAAAAAGTGATGTTAAAAATCTCATAGCTGTACCAGCATGATGGATATCAACTATGTCCGTTTGATTTTCTAAAGCCTTTAATAAAACTTTTGTATCGTCTGAGTTTGATAAATTATCAATGATTATGTCTCTATTAAATAAATATTTGAGAATTAATACTCTATTTGACTCACTTTTTGACCCTGAAATAAAAATCTTTTCGTTTGAATTTATATTAAAGCCTGAAATTTTTAGACTATTCACTTGAGTTTAGGATTATCCTTGTGTCTTGATTTATCTCGCGTTGTTTTTTTTTCTAATTTTTCTTTAAATGATGATTCCAAATCGGTACCCGTTTGGTTTGCAATACAAATTAAAACAAATAAAACATCTGCAAGCTCCTCACCCAAATTTGATAATTCTTCATTTTCTTTAAGTGATTGTTCACCATATTTACGAGAAATAATTCTAGCAACTTCACCAACTTCTTCAGTTAATTGAGCCATATTAGTCAGTTCATCAAAATATCTAACTCCATGTTCTTTAATCCAATTATCTACAATTATTTGTAAGTTTTTCAAGTCCATACTATTCTTTTGCTTTAGAGTCAATAACGATAGTAACAGGTCCATCATTATTTAAAACAATATTCATACTGGCACCAAATTTACCAGTTTTTACTTTAAACTTATAAATTCTATTAACCATATCTACAAAATCTAAATATGATTTTTCTGCAAAATTACCACTAGCAGATTTAATAAATGATGGTCTGTTACCCTTTTTGGTCGATGCGTAAAGTGTAAATTGACTGACAATCATTATTTCTCCATCAACCTCATAAACTGAGCGGTTCATTTGGTTGTTATCATCATTAAAAATTCTCAAATTCACCAATTTATTGGCCATCCAATTTATATCCTCAGGTTTATCATCTTTTGATACTGCAACTAAGACCAACAACCCGGGACCAATTTTTGAGTAAAACTTATTTTCGACAAAAAGTTCTGCACCCTTTACTCTCTGAATAACTACTTTCATTTTATGTTAAACACTATTTAAATCGGAAAAAAGTTCCAAATAATTTTTGTATCTGCTTTCTGCGATAAAACCCTTATCAACTGCTGACTTTACATCACAACCTGGTTCATCTTTGTGTAAACAGTCGTTATACTTACAGTTTTTGTATTTCAAAAATTCCATAAAACAATCTTTAAGCTGAGCCTCATCGAAATCATATAGTCCGAACCCTTTAATTCCTGGTGTATCAATTATTTTGGAACCATTTTTTAAATCATACATTTTTGAGAAAGTGGTGGTGTGTTGACCCGTCAAATTTGAACTTGAGATTGGAGATGTTTTAATATTTAATGAACCATCTATTGAGTTAAGTAAAGTTGATTTACCCGAGCCACTGTGACCAGTAAATACACAGGTTTTATTTTTCATTTCCCACTCTAATGACTCAAGATTTAATAATTTTTTACCTGAGATCTTAAAACATTTGTAACCTATACTGCTATACAAATCAAATAATTCATCTAAGTTGGATTTTTCTTCAATGTCCAAGTCATCAATCTTATTAAACAAAAGGCATGTATCAATATTGTATGCAAAATTGGATGCCAAAAATCTATCAATAAACATTTTAGAAGTTAGAGGTCTAGAAACAGTTATTATCAAAAAACATAAATCTATATTAGAAGCTATTATTTGATACTGTTTTGACAACTTAACTGACTTTCTTATTATGTAATTTTTTCTGTGTAAAACCGATTCTATAACAGGTGTTTTATTTTTATCAATTTTTATATTTACAAAGTCGCCAGTACATACAGGATTTGTAGACTTTAAATTTGAATTCCTCAGTTTTCCGGCAAGCTTACATTCAATAAAACTATTTTTTTTGTCTTTTACCAAGTACCAGCTTCCTGTTGACTTGTAAACTAAACCCTGCATTAGTTTTTCAAAATTTTTTCTTGATGATTAATTGATTCTTGATGAATAGCTTTAAATATTTTTAAAATAAAATCTTCACTTAATCCCCTTTGTTTACCATCGGAGATCATTTTTTTTAATATGTTCTTCCATCTCTCAGATTGAAGAATTGCAACATTTTGTTTTTTCTTGATTTTACCAATTTCATCAGAAACCTTCATTCTGTTTCCAAGTATATCCAAAATTTGAGAGTCTGCATCATCAATTTTAATCCTTAAGTTTTCTAATTCTTTAATGAAACTTCTTTCCTGAACTGACTCTTTTCTAATTACCAAATCCTTCATAAGCTTAATTAACGTTTTTGGTGTTATTTGCTGTGAGGCGTCGCTCCAAGCATTATCAGGATCATTATGGGTTTCAATCATTAAACCATCAAAGTTGAGGTCCAATGCTTTTTGTGATGTGTCCTCAATAGTATCTCTTCTTCCGCATATGTGAGATGGATCACAAATCAAAGGCAAATCAGGAAACTTATTTTGTAACTCAATTGGAATTTGCCATTCTGGATTATTTCTGAATTTAGTCTTTGAGTAAGTGGAAAAACCTCGGTGAATAACACCCAGTTTTTTAATATTTGCACTATACAACCTTTCAATTCCACCATACCACAGCGAAAGATCAGGGTTTACAGGATTTTTCAAAAGCACAATTTTATCAGTATTTTGTAGTGCGTCTGCAATTTCTTGAACTATAAAGGGACTAACAGTTGATCTGGCTCCAATCCATAAAACATCTACATCATGATCAAGGGCAATCTTAACATGATTAGCATTTGCAACCTCTGTTGTAATTAAGAGTCCCGTTTCCTTTTTAACTTTCTGAAGCCACTTCAAGCCAATAGATCCAACACCTTCAAAATTTCCAGGGCGTGTTCTAGGCTTCCAAATGCCAGCTCTAAAAATTGATACATCACTATTTTTTAGGTCGTGAGCAATTTGCAAGACCTGGGATTCTGTCTCAGCACTACATGGACCTGCAATGACCAATGGATGATCAAGATTCAAATCGTCTAACCAACTCCTCAGTTTACTATTATTTTTCATTTTATTTAATTTTAATTCCTGATAAAACTTTTCTTATTAAATTGATTTTGCTAAGCTCATCAAAAAGCAAATCACTCTGACTCTTTTCGATTAGACTTTTTATATAATTCAAGTTATCAATATATTCATTTAATGCTTCAACAAGATTAGACTTATTGTCATTGAAAATTGAACCCCATGTTTCAGGTGAACTTTTTGCTAACCTTACTGTTGACTCAAACCCACTGCCTGCCAAGTCAAAAATATTTTTTCTAACCAATTTCTTTTCAAGAACGGTTTTAGCTAACATAAAAGATGAGATATGAGACAAATGTGACACATATGCAATATTTTTATCATGTTCTAAGGGGTCCATATTAATAATTTTCATCCTTAACTTTTTAAATAATTTCAATGCTCTTTCAAGCAGTTCTGACCTAGTTTTATCTGACTCACATATAATATTTATCGAATTTGTATATAGGCCTTTGATAGCAGATTTAGGACCACTATTCTCTGTGCCTGCAATTGGATGTGATGCCAAGAATTGATCTCTTTTAGGATGATTATTTAAAGCATTACAAATACTATTTTTGGTTGAACCCACATCAATAACTAATGTATTAGACCCAACAAAATCTAGATACTTTTTAACAACATCAGGTATGATGTGAACAGGAACTGAAACAATAAGAAAATCTAAATCTTTACAATTTGTTTCACTCAATAATTCATCTACTATTTTATTATCAATTGAATATTGAAAATTTTTTATGTCAACATCAAAGCCATAAATTTTTGAATCTTTATATATTGATCGAAAATCAAGGGCAAAAGACCCTCCCATTAAGCCAACACCAATTATACCAATCTTCATAGTAATTTATTTAATGCCTCATTTAATTTGTCTTGACTCAAACAGAGTGAAAGCCTAACGTAACCTTCACCATTTGTTCCAAAAATTGATCCTGGTGTAATGAAAATTTCTTTACTGTAAAGAAGATTGTCAACAAATTCTATAGAGGATGTATTTAGACTATTAATTTTTGCCCAAACAAACATACCAGTTGAGTTTTTGTCATAGGTCAAGCCTAACTTATCACAAATTTTATAAACAATTTCTCTTCTTTCTCTGTAAATTTTATTCAATGATCTGTACCATGAGCTATCTAAACACAATGCCTCAATAGCACCCTTTTGAATACCGTAATACATACCAGAATCGATATTTGATTTAACCTTGAGAATTGTATCTATATTATTTTTGGATCCCACAAGCATACCAACTCTCCATCCTGCCATGTTATGGGACTTACTCAATGAATTAAGTTCCAAACAATGATCAAAACTGGAATCAACAGACAAGAAACTCACAGGGTTATCATTTAAAATAAAGCTGTACGGATTATCATTAATAACAAGAATATCGTTAGAAACTGCAAAATCATATATTTTTTTAAAAAACTCAATATTTGAATTTTTTCCAGTTGGCATATTAGGGTAATTTATCCACATCAATTTTACTTTATCTGAAATTAATAATTTGAGTGAATCTAAATCAGGAAGCCAACTATTTTTCTCAAGAAGAGGATAAAATAATGGTTCTGCACCTACTAATTTTGTTATTGATTGATAGCTTGGATAACCTGGGTTTGGTATTAAAACTTTATCCCCTTTATTAAGAAATGCCAATGAGATATGCATTATCCCTTCTTTTGAGCCGATTAGAGGTAAAATATTTTTATCAGAATCCAAGGATACATTATAATTTTTTTTGTAAAAATCTGAGACACTCATCCTCAGTTGATTGATGCCCTTGTAAGGCTGATACTTGTGCGAACCGTTATCATTTGTGGCTTTTTTAAGTGCATTCGTCACGTTTTCTGGAGGTGACAAATCTGGATTACCAATTCCCATATTAATTATATTTTTACCACGTCTATTAAGTTCAGTAATCTCCCTCAGCTTTGTTGAAAAGTAGTACTCTTTAATATCTTTTAATCTTTGCGCAGGTTTTATCATTTTTTAAAATTATTATAAACTCCAAACTCTTTAATATTATCAGAAACAGACATTAAATCATTGAAGCAATTTTTATAAGTTTTCAAACTCGGAAAAGTTAAATCAACAAAAAAAGAATATTTCCATGGTGACTCAACAATTGGAATACTTTGAATTTTTGTAAGATTTATATCGTAGTCTGCAATTATATTTAAAACCTTTGCAAGACTTCCATTTCTGTGACTCAAGACAAATTTAATGGAGGCTTTATTTGCTAATTGTTTAGTTTTTTGATCAACTTTTTTTGATATTATTACAAAACGTGTTTGATTATAGTTTACAGATTGTATGTTTTTTTCCAAAATTTTCAATCCATAAATTTTTGCTGCATTTTCGCTTGCGATTGCAGCAAGATTTTTTAATTTTTGTTCCGAAATTAATTTTGCTACTTGAGCAGTATCGACATCTTCAATTAGGATTTTATCAATTTGTTTTAAGTAATCCTTACACTGTAAAAATGCCATAGGGTGAGAGGATATTTTTTCAACATCAGAAATTTTCACTCCCTTGTAAACTAATAAGTTATGATTTATATTAATATAATACTCACCCACAATCTTTAAATTTAGTTTATCAATTATGGCATAGTTTGGAATTATAGAACCTGCTATTGAGTTTTCAATTGCCATAATTCCTATTTGTGCTTTAGATTCAAAAACACTTTCTGCCATTTTATCAAATGAGAGACATTCTAAAATATTTACATCGTCACCGTATAACGCACAAGCAACATCGTGATGATAAGAACCTTTTATACCTTGAATAGATACCAACATAATCAAAAAAAAAAGTCCTGATAATCAGGACTCCTTGCTTAAATTTTTACATTTATTAACAAAAAATCCTGAACTTATACTGGTAGTAAAAGAAAAAAGAAAAATTTTGATAATAAATTTTTGTTAACATGTCCTCAAATGTAATACAGTATTTAGTTATCACAAAATTAATTAACTAAAATATTATCATTTAAGACGACCTCCTCCAGAGTTGCCTCTTCTACTTTTTTGTTGGTTTCTGTCATTTTTTTTCTCTTTACCTCCAAAAAGTGTCAAATCATATTTAAGTTTAAAAAGAATATATCTGGGTTGAATGATATAACTTCTTGTTTGAGTAAAAAACTGATTGAAAGAGTCTCTGTTAGTGGAAGTGTCGTTTAGCAAATTAGTTATAGCGACTGAATACTCCCATTTTGAACCTTCCTTATTGTAAGAAATATCCGCATCAAGGAACCTAAAGTAATTCAAAACTTGATCTTGATTTTTGTATTTATTGTAACTGTACTCTGCTGTGAATACAAATCCTCTTCCGAAATAAGCATCAGTCCTGATAAAAGGTGTTTCTCTAATGAATTTATTCTCGATGTTTGCATTCTTATAATTATTAAGGTTGTATTTTAATCCGATCTCAAAGTTTGGCTTGTCTCTAAAGTTTGTTTCCAAGCTAGCTTCATAATCTTGATTAAAGCTCTCAGCATTATTGACCACATCATTAATTATGTTTGAAAACTCACTGTATCTAAAATTGGCACTCAGATTTAACTTAATATTTTTAAACCTCCTATCTAATCTGGCCCTAGCAGAATAAGTTTCCCTTGGAAATATTGAATTATCCGCAGTTCTGACTGAGTTAATGCCATCTATTGCAGCTCTTGATTGAATAGAGTTTTCTCTTTTAGAATAGGATAAGTTCGAATATATATTTGTAAAAGTAAATTGGTTAATACTCCTGTAATTCAAATTGTATGAATTAACTATTGCCGCTTCCAACTCTCTATTTCCTCTGAATATACTGTTGTAATTATTAAAAATATAACCCTCTGAAATATTATTAACATCTGTGAATTGAGTATTTTTTCTGTATGTAAACCTTAAATTTTCATTCTTTTTGAACTGCATATTAACTCTTAGGTTTGGTCTTATATCTGAGATGTCTTTTGCAAATGTCTGGCCCAATTGAATATTGTTGTTGTCATAAAAATGAAGTGTTAAGCCTGGATCAATAGTAAATATTCCAGTTCTAACTCTGTAGTTGAGGGCAAAATAAAGATCCTTGAAACTAAAATCTACATCATTATTAAATTGCTCATCATCAAATGAATTTGTTGTGCCATTGTCTAAAGTCTGATTAAAGTTTGATAAGTAATTCTGATCCACATTGGTAAAACCTATACTTAGGTTGATGTTTGACTGATCATTAATCAGGTAAAAATAGTCCAATTTTGCTTCAAGTTTTTGTGTTTCAATAAACCTGTATTGAGAAATATCAAATCTCTGTACATTAGAGTCAAAAGGAATTAATGATAAGAATGGGTTCCTGTCTCTCACTGCTCTGCCAATTGGATCTTCTGTTTGGTCCAAGTGCTGTGCTTCAAATGAAAAGATGTGGTCTTCATTTAAGGTGTAGTAAACTTTTAATTCCTGGTTCAGAGCTTTAGGAGTTTGCGTCCTCGTTAGATCAAGGTTTTCCTCTACTCGATTATTCAATCTACCATAAATCGAAGTCAGATCATTAACCTCAGACTGGTCAGAACTGTTGAATAATATATTGTATTCCAGCTGAAAAATTTCACTTGGTTCGTACTCAAGACTAAATTTGTAAAGTTCAAGTGTACTCTTTTGAAGAGAATATTCACTAGTATTTTCAACCACCTCAGTGGCGTTGTAAGTTCTTTTTATTTGCTCCTCAATATCATTGGTAACTGTTGTAAAAACACTAAAACCGGAAATTTCAAGTCCTTTGTCATTATTAACAGAAAAATTAGCTGCACCGAATTCAGATTCGATCAACTTTGCCCTGTTGTTTTGCAGACTTCCTATTCCTGCTAAATCCGAGCTAATATTGATTGACGTTCCAGCTCTTGAGTTAAGATTATTAAATCCACCCGAAAACCTGTAAAAATCTCTTCTGCTTAGGGCAGGGGCACCCACATCATTTGAATTACCAAGTACACTAAAATTAAATTTTTTATCATAGTAGAATATTTTTGGCGCAATCAAATGAATATCGTCCGGTCCTGTTCCAGCTAAAATTTCACCAAACCAAAATTTATCTTTGCCATCCTTGAGTCTGATGTTAATTGCGAAGTTGTCTTCATTATTTTGAACGCTTCTTAATTGTCCAACTTCAGTAAAGTTTCTTAATACTTCAACTTTTCCAACAGCTTTAGCTGGTAAATTTTGAGCAGCTAGTTTTGTGTCACCGTCAAAAAAATCTTTACCCTCAATTTGTATTTTTCTAACCTCTTGTCCCTCTACTTCAATTCTTCCATCTTCATTAACTTCGATTCCTGGCATATTTGCTAAAACATCTGATAATTTTTTCTCAGTTCCTGTATTAAAAGCATCGGCGCTGTATACAATTGTGTCGCCTTTGATTTCTACTGGCATTTCATAAACCAACTCAACTTCATCGAGTGCCTCAGCCTGTTCCTCAAGAACAAAGTCTTTAACTAAATCTTCACTGAGTGATATATTCAATTCAATTGGCTTATATCCAATGAATGTGATTTTGATGTTAAATTCTGTGTCCTTTTTTAAATTAAGGCTGAAATATCCATTGTCATTTGAAATACCGAATCCATCTAAAATTTGAGTCTCATTATTGACAGCAATAATGTTAGCTCCCATAATTGGATAACCAGTCTGGTCTTTAATTTCTCCACTAATATTAACTTGAGAAAAAATCAGGTATGGGAAGAGTAAAATTATAATATATTTCATTTATCGAAGTCTTGCAGTCGATGATTGTCTTCTTTGCCTTGATTGTCTCCACATTTCAAGTCTTTCTGCCCTTTTTTCATCTTGAAGTGTAACGAAATCTTGATTGGAAATAACTTTTCCTTTTTTTGGTCTTTTTATCTTTGTTTTTTCTTTAGGATTCATTACAATTTTTGTGCAAAGTATCGTCGTATCATCATCACTAACCTCTAGAATTAGTCCTGGTAAACCTTGGTACCAAGATGGGCCGCTAGAAACAGGTATTTCAGGTGTAAACCAAGCAACAACTTCAACATCTCTCATTTTTTTTGGCTTTTTAGGTTGATTGGTTCCATTAGTTTGATTCCAACTACCGAACGAGAATACTTTTTCTTCAACTTGTTTGGTGTAAGTAGCCTTGTAACAAGTATATTGCCCTATTTTTTTAGATTCACCAGACATTTTCCATTTTGCATTTTCAAGATTTTCTGTTACCAAAAAGAATTTACCCATCATCTCCGTCTCATTAATTGAAATTTTGTCTTGTGCATTTTTATATATTTTTCCGATATTCTCACCTACATAATTGGCCATCCAGTTATAACCTTGACCCTCAGCTTCTAATTTTTCGATTTGTTTGTATGTAGATTCGATGGAATTAAATTCCAAAACATAATCTTTTTCAGTATTTCTTTTAATCATATCATTCATATAGCCTTTTCTAGAAGCAAACCTAGGGTTATCAAGCCAAGATTTGTCAACTGAAATTTTAGACATGTAGTATGCCTTCCCCTGGAAATCTTGAGACTGATTAAGGAGAGGATATAATAGAAATAGACAAAATAGTTTTTTCATATTTTTTGTATTAATTGTTTGACAGAAAAAAATTTAAAAAGTTTAAAAATTTTTCAATTTTATATTTTACATTTATTAATAATCAAAAATCATGCATTTAGCTATAGCAGGAAATATAGGAGCCGGAAAAACAACACTAACTAAAATGCTGTCGAAGCACTACGGTTGGGAGCCTTTCTTCGAGGATGTTCTTAAAAACCCTTATTTAGATGACTTCTACGAAAGAATGGAAAGGTGGTCATTTAATCTCCAAATTTATTTTCTTAACAGTCGGTTTAACCAAATGATAGATTGTGCTAACAATGAAAAAGATACAATTCAGGACAGAACGATTTATGAAGATGCTAATATATTTGCTCCCAATTTGTTATCAATGGGGCTTATGACAAATCGTGATTATAAAAATTACGAATCAATTTTTAAGACACTGAAGTCATACATAAAAAATCCTGATCTACTAATATACTTGCGCAGTGGTATTCCAAACCTTGTTGATCAAATACACAAGAGAGGAAGAGATTATGAAAATTCAATCAGCATTGAATATCTAAGTAGATTGAATGAAAGATATGAGGCTTGGATTGAAAAATATGACAGCAGTAATTTACTTATTATCGAAGTTGATGATATTGATTTTGTAGAAAATAAATCTGACTTCGAATTAATTACGGAAATGATCGATAAAAAACTAGAAAGTATATTCTAACTTTTAATTATCCTCTCTAATTTGGGCAACTTTCAAAAGAAGTTCGGCCTTTGAACCATAACATTTTTCAGTATCCTCAACTATTACCCCATTTAGATTAGATTTAGTTGTAATAACTAATATACTTTCATCTGGGTTCTCTTCATTTAGTTCAAGAATGACACTTTTATTAATATTATTATAATCATTGAATGCCGACATGTCACTTCCGTGATCTCCTAAAATTGGAGCGATGACCAATCCTACCAAACAAGTAAGTTTAATTAAAATATTCATTGAGGGACCGGATGTATCCTTGAACGGATCGCCAACAGTATCACCAGTCACGGCTGCTTTGTGTGCGTCTGAACCCTTTTTTTCTATTTTACCATTTATTTCAACTCCTGCTTCAAAAGATTTTTTTGCATTGTCCCAAGCACCTCCAGCGTTGTTTTGGAAAATGGCCCACAAAACACCAGAAACAGCAACACCCGCCATATAACTTCCCAATGACTCTGGACCCATTAAAAAACCAATTATTACAGGTGTTACAATAGTTAGTACACCAGGTAGTAGCATTTCTTTAAGAGCAGCATTTGTTGATATTTCAACACACTTTTCATAATCAGGTTTGGATTTTCCCTCTAAAATTCCTGGTATTTCTTTAAACTGTCTCCTAACCTCTTGAACCATTTTCATTGCTGCTTTTCCAACTGATTCCATTGCTAATGCAGAAAAGATGACTGGAATCATTCCTCCAATAAAAAGTGCAGCAAGTACGTCAGCTTTAAAAATATTGATTCCATCGATACCCGTAAATGTAACGTATGCTGCAAAAAGGGCAAGCGCAGTAAGTGCAGCCGAAGCAATAGCAAAACCCTTTCCAGTTGCAGCTGTTGTATTACCAACAGAGTCTAAAATATCAGTTCTCTCACGTACTTCTTTTGGTAACTCGCTCATTTCGGCAACACCACCAGCGTTATCAGAAATAGGGCCAAAAGCATCGATAGCTAATTGCATTGCAGTTGTAGCCATCATAGCAGATGCAGAAATGGCAACTCCATAAAAACCGCCAAGTTCGTAAGCACCCCATATTGCAACTGCAAATAATATTACAGATGAAAATGTTGACTTCATACCTGTCGCAAGGCCTGCAATTATGTTAGTTGCAGCACCTGTAGATGAGTTTTGAACAATATTTAAAACAGGTTTTTTACCTAAAGCTGTGTAATATTCAGTAAAAGCGGAAATCAAATACCCAACGGCTAATCCAACTATTGTTGAATAGAAGATGTTTCGACTTGGAATATTTTTAGAATCTTCACCAAAAAATTTCATTCCATTTATTGTATCAGGAAGCAATAAGTCAATCAAAAACCAACATGAAAACAGCGTAATCAGTATTGATATTAAATTCCCTAAATTTAGTGAGCTCTGAACTTGAGCTTCTTTCGCATCATTATTTTTTATCCTGATAAATAATGTTCCAATTATTGAGGCAACAATTCCTACCCCTGCTATGAATAAAGGTAGAAGAATAGGACCTATACCACCAAATGGATCATCAAATTGTTGTTGTGCATAGTCACTCATGTCCTTAATAATATAATTTCCCAAAACCATGGAAGCCAAAACAGTTGCAACATAACTTCCAAATAAATCAGCACCCATTCCAGCAACATCACCAACATTGTCACCTACATTATCAGCAATCGTGGCAGGATTTCTTGGATCATCCTCAGGAATACCTGCTTCGACTTTTCCTACTAAATCAGCACCTACATCAGCAGCTTTTGTGTAAATACCACCCCCAACTCTAGCAAATAATGCAATAGACTCAGCACCCAATGAGAAACCAGCTAATGCCTCAAGAACTACAGTCATATCATTATAAAAATTTCCTTCATTGGATGACATAAACTGATGCATAAAGAACATAAAGAACAAGCTTAATCCAAGCACAGCCAGACCAGCAACACCAAGCCCCATGACGGTTCCACCACCAAATGCAATATTCAATGCTTTTGGTAAACTAGTTCTGGCGGCTTGAGTTGTTCGACTGTTTGCGTCTGTTGCTATTCTCATACCAATATTTCCAGCCAAGCCAGAAAAAACAGCACCAACAATGAATGCTGGTATGATCATCCAACTCGTGGTTTCAACCATTAATGAAATACCAAAAAGGGCAAGGGATGCAACAACAACAAAAATAAATAACAACCTGTATTCAGCATTTAAAAAAGCAAGCGCTCCTTTTTTAATTGCAGAACTAATTGATACCATTTTATCGTTGCCTGGGTCTTGTTTTTTAACCCATTTGGCTTTAAAAAACATAAAAATTAATCCTATTAGTGATAAAACGATTGGAACAAATATTGGGTTGAAATTCATTTTTTTAAATTTTAGGGCTCAAAAATAGAATTTATTTTTGATATAAAACTTTCTTAACAGATTTAATTACGTCGCTTTGATTTGGGAGCCACTCTGCAAGTAAAACCGGTGAATATGGAGCTGGTGTATCAGCAGTATTCAATTTTTCTATTGGAGCATCCAAATAATCAAAACATTTATTTTGAATTTGATGAGATATTTCTGTTGACACATTTCCAAACGGCCAAGCTTCCTCAACTATCAATAATCTGTTTGTTTTCTTGACTGATTTAATAATTGTTTCTATGTCAAGTGGTCTAATTGTCCTGAGATCAATAATCTCTAAATCAATATTTTCTTCTTTCAATTTTTCGGAAGCTTTAAAGACCTCTTTTATTATTTTTCCAAAGGAGACAACTGTAACATCACTACCATGTTTTTTTACCTCAGCTTCACCAATTGGTATTGTGTATTCTTCTTCGGGTACTTGTCCTTTGTCCCCATACATTTGTTCTGATTCCATAAAAATAACAGGGTCATTGTCTCGAATTGCCGATTTTAATAAACCTTTTGCATCATATGGGTTTGAAGGAACAATTACCTTTAGACCTGGACAATTTGCAAACCAATTATCAAACGCTTGTGAATGTGTTGCTGCGAGTTGTCCTGCAGAACCAGTTGGTCCTCTAAAAACAATAGGACAAGGGAACTGTCCAGCAGACATTTGCCTTATTTTTGCGGCATTATTTATTATTTGGTCAATTCCAACAAGGGAAAAGTTGAAAGTCATGAATTCAATAATTGGTCTGTTTCCAGTCATAGTGGAACCTACTCCAATTCCAGCAAAACCCAATTCACTAATTGGAGTATCAATAACTCTTGAATCTCCAAATTCGTCAAGCATTCCTTTAGATGCTTTGTAGGCGCCATTATATTCTGCAACTTCCTCTCCCATGAGATAGACAGTTTCATCTCTTCTCATTTCTTCAGACATGGCTTCACATATAGCTTCTCTAAATTGAATTTCTCTCATTTCATTGCAAAAATATAAATATTTATTTTAAAAATATTCAAATACTATGCGTGCATAGTAAATTGATTTTTATTATATTTATATAGAGGAAAAATGAAGATTTTAGTATGTATAAGTTGTGTGCCTGATACAACTTCAAAAATAAATTTTAAAAATAATGACACCGAATTTGATAATAGTCAAATTCAATACATTATAAACCCAAATGATGAGTTTGGACTGACTAGAGCAATATGGTTTAAAGAAAATGATGGTGCTGAAATCGACGTTGTTTCAGTAGGATTAGATAATAATGACCAAATTTTGAGAAAGGCTTTGGCAATTGGTGCAGACAGTGCCTTTAGAATTAATCAAGAAGCTCTTGACAGTTTTCAAGTTGCCAAACTATTATCAGCTCATATATCCAATAATAATTATGATTTAGTCATAGCTGGAAGAGAATCAATCGATTACAACGGAGGAATGGTCCCTGGAATTATTGCTGAAATTTTAAAATTTAATTATGTCACGAATTGTGTTGGCTTAGAAATAACTGACAGTTCAGCAGAAATCAAAAGAGAAATTGAAGGTGGAGTCGAAACACTGACCTGCAAACTACCATTGATAATCGGAGCTCAAAAGGGACTTGTTGAGGAATCTGATTTAAAGATCCCCAACATGAGAGGAATAATGCAAGCTCGTCAAAAACCTTTTGAAATTATTCAAGGTAAAACAGAAGAAACTAAAACAAAGACAATTAAGTTTGAAAAACCAGAAAGCAATAAAGAAATAAAATTAGTGTCACCAGACAATTTAGATGAACTAATTCAATATCTACACAATGAGGCTAAAGTGATTTAAGATGAGTATTTTAGTTTACATAGAATCCAACCAAAATCAAATAAAAAAAAGTTCATTTGAATCTCTGTCCTATGCCAAAAAATTATCAAAATTAATTTCATTAGATGTTATTGCAGTTGTAATTAATTGCTCAGAACTTGCTCCCCTTAGTGATTTTGGTCCAGATAAAATTATCTCAATTAATGAAAAAGAACTAGAGTTATTTAATGCTCACAATTATGCTGATGTAATTTCAAATGTATCAAAAAGTGTGAGTGCAAAAAATATTATAATTTCTGATAGTATAAATTGTAAGTACTTAGCTTCCCTACTTTCTGTGAAACTTAATGCTGCATTTGTTTCAAATGTTGTATCACTACCTAATTCCACAAACCCCTTTGTAGTAAAAAGAAGTACTTTTTCAAATAAGGCATTTTGTGAAATCGAAATTAATTCCGAAATCAAAATTTTAAGCATTTCAAAAAATTCAATCGGTTTGAATGAGAATAAATCAGAACCAATCATAATAAACCCTGATATTAACTTTACTGAATCAAAATTAACTAGCGAATCAATCAAAGTTTCCGAAGAAAAAGTAAGTATTGAAGATGCTGATGTGGTAGTATCTGCAGGTCGAGGTTTGAAAGGCCCTGAAAATTGGAACATTGTTGAGGATCTTGCCAAAACATTAAATGCTGCTACTGCATGCTCTAAACCTGTGTCAGACATGGGTTGGAGACCACACAGCGAGCATGTAGGTCAAACTGGAAAACCTGTTTCAACCAACCTATACATTGCAATAGGAATTTCTGGTGCTATTCAGCATTTAGCTGGCGTTAGTTCCTCAAAAGTAAAAGTTGTAATTAATAATGACCCAGAAGCACCATTCTTTAAAGTTGCTGATTATGGTATTGTTGGGGATGCATTTGAAGTTGTTCCTAAATTAAATGAAAAACTTAAGGCTTTCCAAGCTGAAAATAATTAACTTTCTGTAGTTATTTTAATCTTTCATGAGCTTAATTGAATTAAAAGTTAATAGAATATCATATAGCCAATCACAAAATGGTGCGTATGCACTTATTCTTGAGGAAAATGATGGTGAAAGAAAACTCCCAATTGTTATTGGTGGTTTCGAAGCACAATCTATCGCAATCGCATTAGAAAAAAACATCGAACCACCTCGGCCTCTTACTCATGATCTATTTAAAAAATTTGCAAAAAATTTTGAAATTAAGATTAAACAAGTAATTATTCACAAGTTGATTGATGGTATTTTTTATTCAAGCATCATATGTGAAAGAGACAGTATTGAGGAAATACTTGATGCAAGAACATCAGATGCTATTGCGTTAGCTTTAAGATTTGATTCGCCAATTTACACTTATGATAAAATTTTAGAAAAAGCTGGTATAATTTTAAACAAAGAAATTTCTAAAAAAAATATAAAAAATGATCTTCACGATGATTTTAAAAAGTACAGTAAAAAACAACTTGCAAAAAAAATTGAAAATGCAATCGAAGCCGAAAATTATGAATTAGCAGCAAGATTGAGAGATGAAATAAATTCTAGAAAATAATTTATGTTAAATTTTTTATCGTTCATTGAACAAAGTATTCCCAACACAGGCTTTACATTTGATAGCTTTTCAAGAGGAATTCTTGGGCTTGTTACTATACTAATTGTTGCATATTTCTTTAGTAACAACAAGAAAAAAATTAATTGGAGAACTGTGTTTATTGCATTGTTTTCACAAATCTTACTTGCAATTCTAATTTTAAAAGTTGGTTTTATTCAGAAATTATTTGAAGGTGCAGGTTATGCTTTCGTAAAACTAATTGATTTTACAAGAGAGGGAACACTATTTGTTTTTGGGGACTTATTAAAACCAAATTCAACCAGCTATATATGGGCATTTGAAATTCTACCTACTGTGATTTTTTTCTCAGCTATTACATCTATTCTATTTTATTTTAATGTGATTCAGGTCGTGGTTAAGTTTTTCGCAAAACTCTACACTAGATTTTTAAAAATATCCGGCTCTGAAAGTCTGTCTGTCATTGGTAATATTTTTCTTGGTCAAACGGAAGCACCTCTAATGATCAAAGCATATTTACCCAAAATGAATAAATCTGAAATATTACTCGTTATGGTGGGGGGAATGGCGACTGTAGCTGGAGGTGTTTTGGCCGCGTATATTGCCTTTTTAGGTGGTGATGATCCAGTAAAACAAGTCGAGTTTGCGAAGCACTTATTGACAGCATCCGTTATGGCGGCTCCGGGTGCAATACTTATATCAAAAATTTTATATCCACAAACAGAAAAAATTGAGAGTGATGTCAAAGTATCTGACTATAAGGCTGGTTCTAATATTTTAGACGCAATATCAAATGGAACTATTGAAGGCATCAAACTTGCCGTAAATATTGGTGCAATGGTATTAGTTTTTATTGCATTTATAGCATTAATTAATTACCTGTTTTTGAGTTTTGGTGAAGTAACTGGAATTAATGCCCTTCTCAAAGAAAACACCATTTATGAATCTTTATCATTGGAAGCCATTATGGGTTTTGTGTTTGCTCCACTCATGTGGCTTATCGGTATTGCAAGTGTGGATATCATGCCGATGGGACAGCTCTTAGGCATAAAACTGTCAATTAACGAGTTTATAGCTTACATGCAACTTGCAGATTTTCAAAGTAGTTCAAGCCTTGTAAATTTAAAGTATCAAAAATCTGTTATTATGGCTACTTACATGTTGTGTGGATTTGCAAACTTTTCATCAATTGGTATCCAAATTGGAGGTATTGGTTCATTAGCTCCTAACCAAAGAAAAACACTTTCTGAGTTCGGTATAAAAGCATTGATAGGTGGAGCCCTTGCATCACTACTTTCAGCAACAATTGCAGGAATGCTAATTGGTTAATATCTTTTTATTTTTTTTAATTTTTCTCGTCATACATTTTATAATTTTACAGATATGAAACAGTATCTTGATCTTGTAAAACATGTTCTTAAAAATGGTGATTACAAGGGCGACAGAACCGGAACTGGAACAAAAAGTGTATTTGGTTATCAAATGCGCTTTGATTTAAATGACGGTTTTCCACTTGTTACAACAAAAAAACTACATCTTAAATCCATAATCCATGAACTTTTGTGGTTTATTAATGGAGAAACAAACATAAAGTACTTGAAAGATAATGGAGTTAAAATCTGGGATGCATGGGCTGATGAAAGTGGAAATTTAGGACCAGTCTATGGATCACAGTGGAGAAATTGGAATAACGAAAAAATTGATCAAATCTCACAATTAATTGATTTGATAAAAAATAATCCTGAAAGCAGAAGAATGTTAGTTTCTGCTTGGAATCCTAGTGTTCTGCCAGATACAAAAAAAAGTTTCAGCGAAAATGTGATGAATGGAAAAGCAGCATTACCGCCATGCCACGCCTTTTTTCAGTTTTATGTATCCAATAATAAATTATCTTGTCAATTGTATCAAAGAAGTGCAGATATTTTTCTTGGTGTACCTTTTAATATAGCCTCATACGCTCTATTTACACACATGATAGCACATGTTTGCAATTTAGATGTAGGAGATTTTGTTCACACATTTGGAGATGCTCATATATACAGTAATCACACTGAGCAAATTGAGTTACAACTCTCAAGAAAACCAAGAAAACTACCTACACTAAACAT
>ENA-OSEY01000866-OSEY01000866.1-marine-metagenome-genome-assembly--contig:-NODE-866-length-21423-cov-3.463975_pt1 | contig 21423 bp, 22 predicted proteins | sample MGYA00248465_ERZ534230 | MGnify/ENA primary metagenome ERZ534230 (study PRJEB26409, sample SAMN06344110) | marine metagenome | isolation source: Sea water from surface | place: Atlantic Ocean:Southern...
ATTGGCTTGCCAGAAACTATTATTCAGTGATTTTCCATTAACTGCTTTACAAAGCTCACGTGAATTCCAAAGCTCCATTTATTTTCGTCCCTTATTTTCTATAATGTCTTGGCAAAATTTAAAGTCGTCATGTGGTATTTTCTGATTTCCATAAATTTGATACTTTTCATGACCTTTGCCAGCTATAATGACAATATCGCCCTTATGAGACATATCTAAAACTTTTAAAATAGCTTGCTTTCTGTCAGCGATTTCAATTAAATTATCTTTATTTTTTAGCTTTCCTCTTATTATTTCACTTCTAATTTGTTTAGGGTTTTCATTCCTAGGGTTGTCATCGGTAATGATTGCCTTGTATGAGTATTTACTAGCTATATGGCCTATAATTTTTCTTTTTTGATTGTCTCTGTTGCCTCCACATCCGATAACCAAAAATAATTTTGAATTTTGTTTTGATTTTTCCTTTAAAATACTCTCTAAAGCGTCAGGTGTATGACTAAAATCAATATAAATTTTAGCCCCATTATGTGATTTCAATTCCTGCATTCTCCCTTTAGGAGAGACCAAGTTTTTTAGAGATTCTAATGAATGCTCCAATGGAATACCACTAGCTTGAGCTAAACAGGCTGCAGCTACAGCGTTGTAAATTTGAAAGTTAGAATTTAATGCAGTAGGAATAATGAAACTTTTTTTATTTACAAATAATTCAAAAGTTTTATGGTCTCCAGTTTCAAAAATTTTTTTAATTTTCCAATTTGCATTAGATGATTTTCCAAAAGTGATAATATTAACGTTGCGTTTATGAAGTTTGTCTAAAAGCTCCTTACCGTTTATATCATCAATATTTATGACAGCCGTACCACTGTCCTGAAGAATTTCTGTAAAAAGCCTAAATTTTTGTTTTTTGTAGTTATTTAGAGACTTATGAAAATCTATATGATCATGTGATAAATTTGTAAAACAAGCTAATGAAATCTTAACACCATCAAGCCTATGTTGTTCTAGACCGTGGGAAGATGCTTCTAAAGCAAGTCGATCAACACCTAATTGTTTAATTTGAGAAATACATTCATGAAGCTCTATTGGATCTAAAGTTGTTAAATTTTCATTTTGTGTTTCTTTATGCTTTACTTCTTTACTAGCATTTAATCCTAATGTTCCTAAGGAAGCTGATTTGAAATTATTTAAATCCCATATTTGCTTCAAAAAAGTACATACTGAAGTCTTGCCATTTGTACCGGTGACAGCTGCAATAATATTAGGCTGTTTATTGAAATATATTGAGGCTACAAGAGCTAATGCTTTTCTAACATTCTTAGATTTAGATAAAGGTAGTTGCTTTGTAACTTTATAATTATAGTCTACTAAAATATTGCTTGCGCCACCAGATATTGCTTCATCAATAAAATCGTGTCCATCTTTTTCATAACCTTTTATGGCTACAAACATACAGTCTTTAGTTAATTTTCTGCTGTCAGATGTTATAGACTTAATGGGAATTTTGTCCGCATTTTTTGGAAGTAAAATCTCAGGATTATTTAAATCAGAGAGATGCATTAGTTAACCTCACTTTGTTACTTAGTATTTCAAGCTTCAAAGATTGTTCTATTTTAGGCAAATCTGTGACAACTGGATGGATATTTAATATTGGGGCAATTTTCTTTACAATTTCTTTTACAACTGGAGCTGCGACTTGACCACCTGTAGTAAAATGATGATTTAATTTTTTAATTTGTGGTTTAGGATTTTCAATTAAAACCAGTATTAAGTATTCTGGATTATTTATTGGAAAAGCCCCAACAAAAGATGATAAATTAGAATGCTTTTGAAAGCCACCACTGCCATTTATCATTTCTGCAGTCCCAGTTTTACCTCCAACAAAATATCCAAATGCGTCTGATTTTTTTCCTGAACCATCAGGATGTGTCACTACAGCTCTTGCAAGTTTACGCATTAAATGTGATGTTTTTTCACTGAAAACTCTTTTTTTAATAGTTTCTTTATTATCAACAATCAGTTTAGGTTTGATGAAATCACCATTGTTAAATATGCAGGCTACTGCACTTGCCAACTGAATAGGGGAGACTGCCAGGCCGTAACCATATGAAGCAGTCATAGAATTCGATTTTGTCCATTTTTCATTGAAAATAGGTTTAGAGACTTCCATTAAAGGCAAATCAGCTTTTTTTGTTAATTCTAACAAGTCAAAATAATTTTTTTGAATTTTTGGACCAACTTTTTTAGCAATTAACGCTGAACCAATATTTGATGAATTAATAAGTATTTCAGCAACATTGGCTGGTCTTCTCAAATATCTAAAATCATCTACTCTATGTCTTCCAATATATAGAGGCTTTGTTGTGTCGAATTTATCTTTTAAGTTTACTTTTCCACTGTCTAAAGCAATTGCTGTATTAATTAATTTAAATGTAGAACCCATATCGTAACTGGCAAATGTTGCCCTATTAAAAATCTCATTTTTTGAGGCCTCTCCAAAATAATTAACATCAAATGATGGAAATGAACTTAAACCCAAAACCTCCCCATTTTGAATGTTTAAAACAACACCAGCTCCAGCGTTTGCATCAAAAAAATCTATTTGTTTTTTTATTTCAGATTGCAAAATATATTGTATATTACTATCAATTGTAAGTTTTACAGGATTTTTAGAAGACTTAAGCGCAGTATCAAATTGCCTTTCAATTCCTGCTAAACCCTCACCATCTTTACTTACATTTCCTAATATATGAGATGCCAAATCACCTTTTGGATAAATTCTTGCTTGAATTTTTAAAAAATGAATACCTGTTATTCCAGAATTAAAAATTGTTTGGTATCTTTTTGGGCTTGTAACTCTATCAATTTCAACAAATCTTTTTTTTAGGTTTAATTTTTTATTTAAAAAATTAAGATCTTTCTCAGGCATCAAATTATGAAGAAAAGCTGCTGTTTTAGTTGGTTCTAAAACCTCAATTGGATCAGCATACATTGTCCAAGCTGGAACGCTAATTGCTAGAATATTATTATTCCTATCAATTATTTTGGCTCTGTTATCATTATTTGCTAATTGATTTGCTAATAAAAGTTTGCTTTTTTCTTGAAATGGAAAGGATAGTATTTGTGAAAATATTCCTATAAATACTGAAAAAACAAAAACAAATGATACCAATAGCCTCCTTCGAGCTTTTTTTATTTCTTTAGAAGCAAGAATAAATTTATCATTTGACCACATACTTTAGTTTCTCACTTTTTTATAATCAATATCTTTCAATAAGTTTTCTTTAGTAACACCTAAATCAAGTTTCCAAGCTGAGCTCCGTAATTTCACAATTTCTATTTTGGCAAATTGCTCAATTTCTTTAGTGGACATGCCTAACTTATCTTCAGCAATTTGCATAAGTTTGTCTGGTTGAGTATGAAATTCCCACTCGGTTTCTAATATTTTTAATTTTTCAATTTTCTGTTCAATTCTCTTTTCTAATTCTGATAGCTGTTTCCTTTTGTCATGAATTGAATTTGATATTAAATTAAGTGCAATTCCTGTAAAAATTGCCATGAAACTGCAAATAATTGAAAATTTCCACATTAAGCTGCCTCACTTATATTTTTATCTTTTTGGGGAAGTTTTTCAGCTACTCTTAACTTGGCCGATCTTGATCTAATATTATGATTTAACTCTGTTTCATTAGGCAATATTGGTTTCTTAGATATTATTTTAAGTTTTGGAGAACTATTAAATGATGGTGGTAGGTGCCTATTTGAATTCTCTTTTAAATCACTATTTTCATGAAAAAACTTTTTTACTATCCTATCCTCGAGTGAATGAAATGAAACAGCTAAAATTCTTCCTTTTGGGGCTAATAATTTAAGGGATGCATTAAGAGCAGTTTTAATTTCTTCTAGTTCATTATTTACCGCAATTCGAATAGCTTGAAAGGTTTTAGTTGCAGGGTTAATTTTATTTTTTTTAGGAGTTCCTAAAATTGAATAAATAATTTTTGCTAATTGTTTTGTAGTTTCGATAGGTCTTGCTGAAATAATTGCTTTTGATAATTGTCTTGCTTTTTTTTCTTCACCGTAAACTCTTAGAGTATTTTCTATCGTAATTTGGTCATTTTGATTAATAAAATCTGAAGCTGAGAAATTATTTTGTCCCATTCTCATATCTAGAGGTCCATCAAGCTTAAAGCTAAACCCTCTTTTATGGTTTTCAAGTTGTGGAGATGAAACTCCAAAATCAAATGTAATTCCATTAATCCTTTGGATTTTTAATTCTTTTAGTATTTGCTCAATATTTGAAAATAACCCATTAATAAGTTTTAGACGAACGCCATATTTTTTTATAAGTGGCAATGCTTCTTTAATTGCAAATGGATCCCTGTCAATTCCAATTAATGTGCAATTAGAATTATCTAAAATTTTTCTTGTATACCCACCCATACCAAGAGTGGCATCAACATACACTCCGTCATCTTTAAGATTTAAGTTTTTTATAGTTTCATTTAGTAAAACGGGAATATGTTTATTTATTTTTTTCATTTAATAATTCATTGTTTTTTTTTAGCATCAACGTTTGTGGTCCAGCCAATTTAAAACGTTTTGAACGTTCTTCCTTTTCTGAGATATATTTATTGGGATTCCAAATTTGAAAAGTTTCGCCTCTTCCAGCAAATAAAATAGTTTGTTCAAGGTCTGCGACATTAATAAAATTTTCGGATAGCAAAACCCTACCTTCAGCATCAATTTTTACATGTGTTGAATCTGATAAAATGTCTTGTATATACAAAGCTTCATCTGAAACTTGGTCGAGTTCAAGATTGGTCTGCCACAATCTGTTAATATAATTATTGCCACAACCTTGTATGTATTGTGTTTCAGGTGTCGTAAATAAAATCAACTCTTCATTATTTCTTTCTAATAATGAACGGTATCTTGCAGGAATAGATGCCCTTCCTTTCTTGTCGATTTTACTTTCAAATGTGGACAAAAATAGGTCCACTTTACCCTCCTTAAAAAATAAATGGGATAATATGGGTTAACATGGGATTTCATGGTAAGTCAACTAAATATTGATAGAAAACAAATAAAGATATATATGTTCCATTTTTGTTCTTCATTAATTGATTTTGAGGCAGATTATCTATAAGCCGGGTTCTGTATTAATAGTAATTATTAATGATAGCCATTCATCTAGAATCATTATTGCTAATGATCTCAAGCGACCTACCCAGGTGATAAACCAAGACTAGTTTGTAATAAATTACATTCACCTCTATATGGTCTTGCTCCTGATGGGGTTTACACTGCCAAATATGTTGCCATATTTGCGGTGAGCTCTTACCTCACCTTTTCAACCTTACCAATTAAGGCGGTATATTTTCTGTTGCACTTTCCCTTAGGATTTTATCCTAGCCGGGAATTACCCGGCATCATTGTCTTGTGGAGCCCGGACTTTCCTCTGTAGTTACAGCGACTATCCGATAATCTGCCTCTTATACATGACAATATTTTAATTAAATTGTCAATTTTGGTAAATCTTACTCTAAAATTATTAATTTAAAGTTTATTTAAATTTTTAATTTCTTCAAATGCAGAATTAATGGCAGCCAATCTGTGATTTGCTGTATTAATGAACTCAATTGGCATGCCTTTACCAATTAATTTGTCAGGATGATTATTTTTGACCATTTGCTTCCATACTCTTTGAATTTCTTCAAAATCGTCTGTTGATTTGACTCCAAGTATGTCATATGGGTTTCCTTCTGACTTATGTTGAGCAAAAAGTTGCCTAAAAGTCTTTTCATCTAAATGAAATATCTTTGATACCACCTCAAGGTAATTTAATTCTTCTGATTTAATGATTCCATCTGACTTTGCAATTTCAAATAATAAATCTAAGATTTTAACTAATATTTCACTTTCGTTCTTAAAAGAATTATAAATTTGTCTTGCATAAAGTTCATAGCCATCTGTTGTTTCTTTGGCCAATTCCCATAACTTACTAACTTCATCAATATTTTCCTTTGGAATTTGGACAAACTTTCTAAATGTAAGTATTTCTTCTTTTGTAACTTGTCCATCGGCTTTTGCCATCTTAGCTGAAAGCGCAATTACACCTGCAGTAAAAACAATGCTTTCATAATTATTTTTAACATTGATATATTTTGGAATTATTTTTGAATCGATTGCGTGACCTGCAAGTGTGCCCAAGAGGCCTCCAATTGGACCTCCAATTGCAAAACCAGTTGCACCACCAATTAGTTTTCCCCAAATATTCATTTATAATTTAACTATTTTTTTGAAAAAAATCTAAAACATATTATTATCAATAATATATTTTATATAAATTAATCAAATTATAATACTCATAAAAGAATAGATTCCAAAATTGAAAAACGATAATTTAGAAAAAGTTAAAGTAAAATTACAACAAAAGTTTGGTAAAAGATTTACAACTAATAAAACCATTTTAGAACGCCATGGCAAAGATGAAGCCTATTATCCAGTAGCTCCACCAGATGGAGTTGTATTCCCTCAAAGTACAAATGAAGTTAGAGATATAGTTCTAACCTGCTCAGACTATTCTATTCCAATCATTCCCTTTGGTGTAGGAACTTCTTTAGAAGGAGGTATTGGTGCACTAAAAGGAGGAATTAGCATAGATTTTTCGGAAATGAAAAAAATTTTGGAAATTAACCAACTTGATATGGATTGTACTGTTGAAGCAGGTATTACAAGAAAAGAATTAGGTTCTCAGTTAAAGGACACAGGTTTATTTTTCCCTGTAGATCCTGGAGCAGATGCAACAATAGGAGGTATGGCAGCTACTTCTGCAAGCGGAACTAATGCAGTTAGATATGGTACAATGAGAAATAATGTAATGGGTTTGAAGGTGGTAATGGCTAATGGTGAGATTATTAAAACTGGGGGTAGAGCAAGAAAAAGTTCAGCTGGATATGATCTTACAAGAATTTTTGTAGGATCTGAAGGAACTTTGGGTATTATTACGGAAATAACATTAAAATTATATGGTAATCCACCTAATATTTCTGCTGCAGTTTGTCAATTTGATAATCTAGAAGATTCAGTTAATTCAGTAATTGAATCTCTTTTAAGCGGTGTTCCATTAGCTAGAATTGAGTTATTGGATGAAGTGCAAATGGAGGCTTGCATTAATTATTCAAAATTAAATGAGTTTAAACCCAAACCTACTCTGTTTTTTGAATTTCATGGTACAGAAAATGAAATCTCTGAACAAACAAAAACAATCCAAGAAATTACAAGAGAATATGGTGGGACAAATTTTATCTGGAAAAATCTACCCGAAGAACGAAATAGACTTTGGGAGGCAAGGCACAATGCTTATTATGCAGCTTTGGCACTTAAGCCTGGATGTGAGGCTTGGTCATCCGATGTTTGCGTTCCCATAACTTCACTTTCTGATTGTATAATAGAATCTAAAGAAAAATTAAAAGAGATGAATTTACAGGCTCCACTTGTAGGACATGTAGGGGACGGAAACTTTCACTTACTTTATCTTATCGAGCCTGGTGATCAAGAACAATTCAAAAAAGCTAAGTCTCATAATAAATGGATGGTAGAAAAAGCAATAGATTATGGAGGAACTTGCACTGGTGAGCATGGCATAGGATATGGCAAAGCGGAGTTTCTTGCTAAAGAAGTTGGTTCCTCTATTAAACTTATGAAAGGTATTAAACATGCCTTTGATCCAAAAGGACTATTAAACCCTGGAAAACTTTTTGTATGACAGAAAAAGAAATAAAGCCAAACCAAATATATGATTTCACAGGCCTTAAATGTCCACTTCCAGTTTTAAAAACTAAAAGGGCTTTAAAAAATCATAGTAATGGTGAAGTAATTGAAATTATAGCAGATGATCCAGCTGCAAATCTTGACTTGAAGCATTTCTGTGAAGTTTCAGGGAACATTTTATTACAAGTAATTAAAAAAAATAAAAATCTAAATTGTTTTATAAAAAAAAATGAAATTTAGCTAAATAACTCTCTAATTAGTTTCTTATGAAACTGAGTATATGATTTTATATTTTTTTCTCCATTGTAAATTTTATTTTTAGACAAAAATAAAAAGAAATCTTCGTGGGGTATATTGTGACCATTCATTTTGTTGATTTTACTTACAATTACAGCTGAGCGTATTGGCTTTTTATCAATTATATCATTTTCAGCTATTTTTAAAAGTATTAGACTTATTTTTCTGATTTTTCCTGGTGGTTTTATATCACACTTATCAGCTATTTCTGAGTATGTCCGAGTTTCTTTTACAGAAATTAAAAAATTAAGATATGATGATACTCTTGTTTCAAAATTTATAGATATATCTTCCATTTTTATTTTCCATAAAGTATCAATTCATTAATGAATTTTTTGTTAAAAATATTTTTTTTCATTACGTTTTATTTCTTTACTACTGTTTTTGCAATTATATCTCTTCCTCTATTATTTTTCCCAAGAAAATTTCTTAAGTTACCTTTAAGGCTATGGGCAAACTTTCTTAATTTAATCTTAAATTTTTTTTTTAAAATTGATTATCAAATAAATGGGGAATTACCAAAAAATCAAGTGATTTATGCTATACAACATCAATCAATATGGGAAACTATTGTGCTAGCAAATTTATTACCTGGTCCTATTTCAATAGTTATGAAAAAAGAATTAATTTCTATTCCATTTATAGGTTGGTTATTCAAGCATGCAGGCGCAATTCCTTTAGATAGAGGAAAGCAAGTTCAATCAATTAGAAGGTTATTATCTAGTTCAAAATATGCTATAGATAGGGGGGATAATATTATTATATATCCTCAAGGTACTCGAGTTAAACCTGGGGTTCAAAAACCATATCTTCCAGGAATATTTGCATTATATAGTCATTTAAAAATTCCTGTAGTACCGATTGCTCTAAATTCAGGGAAATTTTGGTTTAATTTTAAAGTTAGTGGACCTGGGACTATTAGAGTATCAATTCTTTCTGAAATATTACCTGGTATGGAAAAGAAAAAGTTTATGTCAAAATTACAAAATATGATTGAAAAAGAGTCAAAAAGTTTATTAAATAAATAGTATAGAAAGGTTATAAAATGCCAGATGGATTTTCAAATAATAATCCACAAAAATCTCAAAAAAATGTTTTAGGTGGAGTTCTTCAAACTTGTTCTATGGACCCAGTAACTGGTTTTTACAGAAATGGTTGCTGTGAAACTGACTATAATGATTATGGCTTGCATACTGTTTGTTCCGAAATGACTTTTGAGTTTTTAGAGTACTCGAAATCTGTTGGTAATGACTTGTCAACACCAAGACCGGAGTTTGAATTTCAAGGATTAAAACCAGGCGACCTATGGTGCTTATGTGCAAAAAGGTGGCAACAAGCATTTGAAGCGGGCAAAGCACCAAAAGTAAAACTTTCCTCAACCAATATAATAACACTTAATATTTGCAGTTTAGAAGACTTAAAAAAGCATGCTATAAACGAAGGGTGAAATATTTTTAAATGAGAATAGATCAAGAAATTATAATTCATTGTACAGATACTGAAAAAGATGTGAAAGGAAAGGTAATAAGGTTATACCGAGGTGGCTTAGATGTTGCAGTACAAAATGCAATCATTAAGTTGAAATTGAAAAACAATAATTTGTATGTTGGAAATCTCCATGGTTTAGAGTTTACATTCATAGATAAAGAAATTTGATCATCGCAGAGGTATAAATGAATAGAGATAAAGAAAAGGAATTAATAGCTGATTTATTACGTCTTTTAAAAAGATACAAAGATTACGATGCACCCTACATTAGAAACGATGGTGATATCGTTATACCATTAGATGCGTTTTTAAAGAAAAGTAGAGAAGCACATTCCAAAGTAGCAGAAGTTTTTCAGTCAATAATGAATGACGATCCTACTTTTAGAAAAAGAAATAGTACTTGGGTTGAATAAATTATTTCGTAACAAAAACAGTTATATCTTTCTCTGTTCCAGGTGTTTTTGTAATTACTGTATTGCCTAAATTTTTATCACAAAAATCAAATACTCTATCTATTTCTGAGTAAAACAATCCTTTTTCAATTTTCATTTTTTCCGCAAATAATAAATTGAATGCTAATACTTTTTTGACATGTATAAAGCATTCTTCAATCTGACTTTCCAAATATCTTTGCCATTCATTTATTGAATAATTAAATGCCATATTAAGAGTGCCAGAAATAAATAAATAATCTGTTTCTCGGGCTAGTTTGTCTGAACACTTCCATTCGGCATTGGGATAATTTTTTTTTGCTTCAAAAATGAAATCATCCACAATGTCATAACCTATAAATGAACTATTATTCATAAATTGTTTATTTTTTATATATCTATAAAAAGCACCATACCCACAACCAAAATCAGAAATAGATATACCACCATTTAAATCTGGGGTTAGTATACCATTTATGAGAGAATTAAATCTGGCAATCTGTGTTTTATCATTTTGCCAAAAAACACCTTTTGGAGAAAATCCAAATTTTTTATTTTGCTCCTTATAAGCTGTAATTGTTTTATAAATTAATTTGCTGTTATTTACTTTCATTAACTAAAGCGGCTAAGTCGCTCTGCTATCAAATCAAAAAATTGATCTGATTTTCCAGAAATGGCTACATTAACATTTTTATTTTTATCAGTTACATTGAACCAGTCTGCAATAGTTCTTCCGAAGGCTGGCCCATTATTAGTTTCAATCTCTACTGACATTTTCTTCATCTGAAAGATTTCTGGCTTTATTAACCATGCTATAGTGCATGGGTCATGAAGTGGTGCGCCATCCCAACCATATTTTTTAGTGTCATAGGAATTAAAAAATGTAAGCAAGTCAGCTGTAGTTGGACCTATCGAATTAGAGCTCTTCTTGATTAAACTTAGTCTTTTTGGTGTAATGATCATTTGATGTGTAACATCCAGCCCAAACATAAAAATTTCAATCTCACTTTCAAAGATTGACTTTGCGGCAAAAGGGTCAACAAAAATATTAAACTCTGCAGCAGGAGTAATATTTCCAGGCTCAAATCCTGCTCCACCCATTAAAATAATATTTTTAGCTTTTTTAAATGTTTTTGGATCTAGTGTATAAGCCGCAGCTAAGTTAGTTAAAGGTCCGGTTGCTACTAAAGTTATTTCATCTGAAGGATGTTTACTCAAAGTTTCTAAGATAAATTCCACAGCATGTTGCTTCTCGCAATTACTTATAGGTTCAGGCAATGAAACACCTGAACCAGTATCTAAACCACTTTCTCCATGGACATGTTCAGCTGTTACCAAGTTTGTTACAAGAGGCTTAGGGCAACCTCTAAATACTGGTACGGTTTTATTTTCTATTAAGGATAAAACTCTCAGAGCATTTTTAGCTGTTAATTCTATTGGGACATTCCCTGCACACACTGTAATTCCTAAGCATTCAATTTCTTTTGGTGAAGATAATGCTAATAAAATTGCAATAGCGTCGTCATGACCTGGATCACAATCTAAAATTATTTTGTGCATACTCAAAAATGTCTCCTTTATTTAATTATGGATAAAATAAGTATAGGCATATCTTTTGCAAATCGTAAATTTAACTTATATTAACCTAATTTAGATTATTAGCTAAACGATAAAGTGAAAAACTATTTTATTATATACATTTTAAGTTTCTGTTTTCTTTCCAATATTTCTTGGGGACAAAACATATTAGAAGAAAAATTAATTTACAGAGGTAATCTTGCTTTTCATCAAGAGAGTGATGAGCCAGTAACTGGAATTGTTATCTCAAAGTATGAGACTGGTGAAACTAAAGAGAAAGGTGAATATGTAGATGGATTGAGAGAATTTGAATGGAAAGAATTTCATCAAAATGGAACTGTAAAATCAACAATCAATTATAAAAATGGTTTTAAGGAAGGTCCATTTGAAATTTATTTTGAGGATGGAAAGATTAAAGCTTTAGGAAATTATGTCAAAGGTCTTGAAGATGGAAATTGGCAGGAATTTAGTAACGAGGGTAATTTTTTATATATTGGTAACTATAACCAAGGTAACTTAAATGGAAGATGGCAAACTTTTCATTTAAACGGAAGATTATTCTCAATGGGTAACTTTATTGAAGGACAAAAAGAAGGTTTATGGGAATACTTTAATGAACAGGGTGAATTGTTCAAAATTCAGATTTTTGAAAATGATGTTTTAATAAAATGTGAGGGTAAATGTCCTGCAAAAGAAGAGGAAAGCGATTAACTCAATCAATAACTACATAGTAAAATTTGTGAAATGTTTTATATGAAGATTTAAAAAATTTATATTGTAGATTTTAGTCGTGATAATTAAAATATAATTTATGAATAAAAAATCTATAATCTCTTTAATTAAAGAATTAAAAACATTTCTTAAAGAAAAACGTAAATTATCATATGAAGATCCATCAATAAATCCTGTTTCAAGCCTTGCTCATCTTTTATCAAGAAAATTTGTTAACGATGAAATTGATTTTCCAAAAATCAACTCTATTATTGAACACTTATCGCAAGAACTAATATTACAAAGGGCATCAAATTTAAATAAAAACAATAGTGTTAATATAAAAAAAACTATTAGCAAAATTACAAAAGAAAATAACCTACAAACTTTTAGGTCCTATAAGAAGTTCTGGTCTTCAAACAAAATTGGTTCAGTTTTTACTGCGCATCCCACTTTTAATCTTAATGATAAGGCATGGAATAATATTGTTATTGCAGGCCAATTAATTAAACAAAATAAACAATTTCAAAATATTAAACAAAGAAGTATAAACAAAATTAAATTAATTGATGAACATAATGCAGTTATTAATGCAATAGATAACTTCTGGAATGTTGTTAATGAAGTAAATAAAGAAGTTTTAAACTTAGGTCAAAAAACATGGCCTGCTGAATTTAGAAACTTTATTCCAAGTATAATTAATTGTGCTTCATGGGTTGGATATGACCTTGATGGAAGAGCTGATATTAATTGGATAGATTCTTTTTATTTTCGGCTAAAAGAAAAGTCTTTAATGTTAGAAAGACTTGAAATACAAGTCAAAAACTTATTCAAATATAAATCTGATAAAATTCATAATGAACTAAATTTAATTTTAAAAAAAATAGAGACCTTAAAATTAAATACATTTGAATTTATTTCTTTAATTAAAAGTAATGATTTGAATAAACTTACCAAATTTGAGGAAAAGTTTGAAAAAATTAAAGATCAATCTTTTAACTCAAAATTCTTTACCCTAAGATTGACAAAGCTTGCTAAATTTTCAAAAAACAAAAATCTTTCAAATGAATTATTAATTACTGCATCTGAAATTTTTAATAAGGGTTTCGGAATTGGTGAAATTCATTTAAGGTTCAATGCTCTTCAATTGCACAATGCATTAAAAGGTGTAATGGATATAAGTATTGCAAGTGCTTCAGTTAGAACAGATTTAAATAGACTCTCAAAATTAATTGAAAATGTTAACTCTCAGCAAATAACTTTCCAAGACATTGATAAAGAACCTACCACAGCTAAAAGGCAACTAATGCTAGCTAGCTTAATACTTAAGTATATTGATAACTCAGTTCCAATAAGGCTTCTAATTGCAGAATGCGATCATCCAGCAACAATTCTATCTGCATTATATTTCGCAAAACAATTTGGTATAAACAACTCTTTAGATATCAGTCCATTATTTGAAACTTCTAACTCTATTGAGAGAGGTGCTAGAATTTTAGAGCAAGTGCTTGATTGCAATCCATTTATTAAAAATATTCAGAATAGAAAAAGAATTTGTATACAAACTGGCTTCTCAGATGCTGGAAGATTTATGGGGCAGATAACTTCATCCTTAGCAGTTGAAAGATTGCAAGTAAAATTATCGGAAGTATTTAATGAAAAAATAAATAAAAAAATTGAAGTTGTAATATTTAATACACATGGTGAAAGTCTAGGAAGAGGTGGGCACCCTGATGGAATCCTAGAGAGAAATCAATATATTTTTTCATCCTTCGCAAGAAACTCATTTAGAGATAAAGGCTTTGCATTTAAACACGAAACCAGTTTTCAGGGTGGAGATGGTTTTTTAAGATTTGGAAGTAAATCTCTTGCAGAAGAAACAATTTCATCAGTTCTTGTAAGTGAGCTAATCCCTACTAATTTTAAAAATGATCCGTTTTACAAAGAGACGGATTTTGCCCTTGATTTTTTTATAACTTTAAAAAACTGGCACGAAAAATTATATATCGATCCTGACTACTGGCAATTGCTTGATTTATTTTCAAACAATTTGATAGTCCCTTCAGGTTCGAGAACAAATAAAAGAGCTACAGAATTTTCAAATATAAGGAAAGACCCTTCTCAAATTAGAGCTATCTCTCATAATGCTATACTTCAACAGTATGGTTATTTAGCTCATATTGCTGGAGGATTAGGAACAGCAGTAAATATTGATGTAGAAAAGTTTGGGTATTTGAAGAAAAATTCAAAAAGATTTAAACAACTACTTAGAGTAGGACTTGAAGCAAAGAAACTTAGTTCACTTAATACACCACTAGCATACACACTTATACTGGATCAATCTTATTGGGTGGGGAGGTCATATAGTAATTCTGAGAAAAAAATGCGTAATGCATTTAGAAAACTCTCAAAATCATTAGAGAATGATAAGCGCTCAGAGTCTGTAAAAAGATTAGTTACAATGTTGAGAGATGATGCTTTAGATTTTCATTCAATGGTATCAAATGAATTAAATTTGCATCCGGAAAATGATGAAAGAACTTCATTGGACTTATTACAGTCACTTAGAATATCTCTTATGGCTCATACTCTATTACTAACTTCACAAATACCTTCATTTTCAGCTAGAGATAATTTAAGTCCAGAAATTTTGATTTCATCTGCCCTGAGAATGGACTTAGTTAATGTTATTGATCAGATAAAACTTGCATTTCCAAGGGCAAAAAATTCAACCCTTCAAAAAACTCCAAAAAACTTAAATTCAAATGATAATTATAAAACAATTCAAAAAAACTTTGTAGAGCCAATATCTACATGTAATGATTTAATTCTTGAAATTGGAGTATTAATTTCACATGCTTTTAATGCACATGGATAGTTTTAAAAGATATAAATATTAAAAATATTTCTGATGAGCGAAAAAACATATTGGCTAATAATTGTAACTATATTTATAATATTAAGTTTAATTTCACTTATATTTATTAAATTTATTTGGTAAGAAATATTAATTTAAGTGGTGCCGGCACCAAGATTCGAACTCGGGACCTGATGATTACAAATCAACTGCTCTACCAACTGAGCTATACCGGCAATAATATAATTGTCTTATAAACTTATAAATATTTAAGTGCAAGTCTCAGATTAAAATTATAAATAAAATAATTATTAAACAAGATTTTCTGGTCCAAAAGAATAAGGTAATAATTCCTCCAAAGTAAATATTTTTTTTATCTCTTTTTCATTACCTACAATTATTGGGACATTCAAAGATGCAAATTCTCTTATTCTTTGCCTACAACCTCCACATGGTGTACACAAAAGATTTCCATAGCCTGTAACTGAAATAGCAATTATTTTATTTCCATTTGATGCTATCATTGCTGAAATTGCTGATGCTTCTGCACAATTGCCAATCGGATATGCAGCATTTTCAATATTGCATCCAACATGGTATTTCCCATTTTCATCAAATATTGCTGCGCCAACTTTGAATTTTGAATAAGGAGCGTAAGCCTTCTCCATTACAGTTTTTGCTCTTTCGTAAAGTTTGTTTTTAATTAAATCGCTTACTGACATTAAATTATTCTTTAATGTAAGGCTTGCCAATAGCATGCGGCGCTCTTGCAGTTCCTATCAACCCTGCCACAAATACTATTGTTGCAATGTATGGAGCCATTGCTAAGAATTCTGAAGGTATGGGCGTTCTTAAAATGGCAAGTTTCTGTTGTAAAGAGTCTGCAAAGCCAAATATTAAAGCAGCCATAAGTGCTCCTACTGGATGCCATCTTCCAAAAATCATAGCTGCCAAGCCAATAAAGCCTCTTCCTCCAGTCATTGCTTCATCAAAACGTCCAACACTTCCTAATGTAAACCAAGCACCACCAAAACCTGCCACCATACCAGCTAAAGTTACATTTATATATCTGATACTTAACACATTTACTCCAAGTGTGTCAGCAGCTTTTGGATGCTCTCCCACAGCACGAAGCCTTAAACCGATACCTGTTTTGAAAATATAATATGTTGTAGTAAGAACTAATATTATTGCACCATATACAAAAAAGTTTTGTTGAAACAAAGTAGGGCCTAATACTGGAATATCACTTAAAAAAGGGATTTTTATAGGTCTAAAAATTGGTGCATCATTAAGTTCCGGATTTGTTTTCAGAAAAGATGAGGTTAAAAAGCTAGTAAGTCCTAAGGCTAGAATATTAATTGCAACTCCAGAAATAATCTGGTCTACACGGTATCTTATTACAAGTAGTGCATGCAACAATCCAAATAAACCTCCTACTATTATAGCAAATATTAAACCTATAATTCCCCCAAAAAGTGATCCAAAAACTGCCCCCGAAAAAGCACCTACTAAAAGCATGCCTTCAATACCAATATTTATAATCGCAACTCTCTCTGAAAGAATGCCAGCTAATGCTGCTAAAGCTATTGGAGTTGCTCTTACTACGGTAGCTTGCATCATTCCAGTTAAAGAAAATGATTTTCCTGCTGTAGCCCAAACTAAAAAACAGGTTACTAGTAAAAATAAGCCTGCTCCTAGATAAAGACTAGAATATGAAGTCATTCTACGGAGAATTATTCTAGCACCTAAGAAAATAAGTACAAATGAAACTAAAATATTATATTCACTGGCTGGAACCACAAGGTTAGGTAAAACAAATGTATCGCGGGGCCTAGAAAGTTTAAAAACTGCGTCACCATCGATGCCAAACCCAAAGAAAAATGATATAAAAATTCCAAAAACAACTAACAAGTAACCCGTTAAAAGAGCTTGTTTTTCGTTACCATATTTATTTTGTTCCAAATTATTCATCTTAATTTTTATCTTTTGTTTTGAATGCCCATGGAACGGCATTTCTAACTAATAATGGAGCAGCTATAAAAACAATAATCAAAGCTTGTATTATAGTAATTAGATCAATACTGACACCAGCTTTTACTTGCATTAATCTTCCACCAGCTATTAGAGCTCCAAATAACAATCCTGCGAAAAGAACTCCAATTGGATGTGATCTACCTAACAACGCAACTGCAATTGCATCAAATCCAATACTAGCAGAAAACCCAGGAGTGGCTCTTCCTAAAACACCCATAATTTGATTTGCGCCAGCAAGACCTGCCAATGCTCCAGCAATTCCCATCACTAAGACGATGGTTAGTGATGCTTTAATACCAGCGTACTGTGCAGCATTAGGATTTGACCCTGTGGATCTAAATTCAAAACCAATTGTTGTATGGAATAATAGCCAATAAACAAAAACTACTGCAACTAGCATAAGTATAAAACCGCTATGAAGTCTCAATTGTGGTTCAATAAAAGATAAAATTTGGGGTAGTTGTGCAGTTTCAAGTACTGATTTAGATATTGGGTCATTTCTTCCCTCTTTTTGGATCACTGGCAACCTCAAAAAATAGTCCAAAAGTCTAAGAGCTATTAGATTAAGCATAATTGTTGAAATTACCTCATGAGCACCTGTTGTTGCTTTCAGCCATCCAGCTATTGCTGCATACAATGCACCAAAAATTGCTCCAAATAAAAGTGCAAGTGGCAAATGCAACCAAATTGGTAAAAAATCAATAGAAAAGCCTATAATTACAGCTGCCATTCCACCAATAATAATTTGTCCTTCGGCTCCAATGTTGAATAGTCCTGCTCTAAATGCTAATGCAATACCTAAAGCGGCAAAAATTAGAGGTGTTGCTGCAGTAAAGGTTTCTGAAATAGCATTTAATGAACCAAATGACCCTATAAAAAGATTGGTGAAAGCTACTAAAATATTCTCAAAAGTTTCTCCAGTAGCAAGAAGGAATAAACAACCAATAATTAAAGCTAAAAGTGTTGCCAAAATTGGTATTAGAAGAATTTCTTCAAAATCAAAATTCTCTGATATTATTTTCTTCTTTAGATAATCTCGCATTTAAGATTGTCCCGCCATAGCTAATCCAATCTCTTCAGTAGATGCATTTGATGAAAATTCTTTAATAATTTTACCTTCAAATAATACCAATATGCGATCTGACAGTGTCAGTATTTCATCAAGTTCTGTTGAGATCAAAAGTATGCCTTTACCATTATTTCTTGTTTCTATTAACTGTTTGTGAATATATTCAATTGAACCGACATCTATACCCCTAGTAGGTTGGGAGGCAATTAAAAAATCTACTTTATTTGATAACTCTCTACCTACTACAAGCTTTTGTTGATTGCCCCCGGAAAGATTTTGAGTAAGTGTTGTAATTGAAGGAGTTCTAATGTCAAAGTTTTTCACAACTGTCTCTGAAACTCTTTCTACATCTCCCCAACTCATAATATAATTACTTGAAAATGGCTTTTGGTAATAATCATTTAAAATTTTATTTTCACTTACCGTGAAGTTAGCTATTACACCAGACTTTTGTCTATCTTCAGGAATATGCCTTATTCCTAATTTATGTATTTCTCTAGGAGTTATGTATTCCATTTTTTTTTCAAAGTATGAGACATTTCCTGCAACAAAATTTCTTAACCCTGTAATTGATTCAACTAATTCAGTTTGCCCATTTCCTTGAACACCAGCTATTCCAACAATTTCACCTTCTTTGACATTAAATGATATTTGGTTTAAAGCTAACTCCCTATTTTCGTTAAGAACAGAAAGATTATCAACTTCAAGAATGGTTTTGCCAGTTTTGTTTTTCTTTCTCTCTAAACTGAGATTTACTGGGCGACCAACCATTAAATTTGCAAGCTCTTTATTAGATACTTTTTTTGGATCTGCCTCACCAACTATCATTCCAGCTCTAAGAATACTAATCTTATCACAAACTTCTCTAACTTCGTGTAGCTTATGGGTAATAAATATAATTGCCTTCCCACTCTTTTTGAGAGCATTCATAATCTTGAATAATTCTTTTACCTCTTGTGGAGTCAAAACAGCCGTTGGCTCATCAAAAATTATTAATTCAGCAGATCTGAATAATACTTTAATTATTTCAACTCTTTGCTGTGCACCAACTGAAAGTCTTTCAGTGATTTCTTTTGGATTTACAAGAAGTGAGTATTTTTCACTGATTTCTGTAACTTTTTTTTCTGAATCTTTAATCTTTAAATAATTTAGATTTCCAGTTTTTTCATTACCAAGAATAACATTTTCTGTGACTGTAAATATTGGTACTAGCATAAAATGTTGGTGAACCATTCCAACACCAGATTTTATAGCATCCCCAGGATTATCAAAATAAGTTTCCTTTTGGTTAATTATTATTTTTCCGTCATCTGGCCTATAAAGTCCACACAGTATATTCATTAATGTGCTTTTACCAGCGCCATTTTCACCAAGCAGTCCAAGTATCTCACCACTATTAACTGAAATATTTATGTCCTGATTTGCCTGAACTGAACCAAAGGATTTACTGATATTTTTTAATTCTATGTTTACCATTTTGGTTTAAACTACATTAGAATAAAAATTTAGAGGATTTAAGTGATCTGAGATTATTTATATCCCAGATCACTTTTTGATTTAATTCTTTACAGAAAGAAATCCATTAATGATTGATGATCTAAGTTTTTTTATTTCATTGTTTAATCCATTAGAAACAGATGAAGATAAATCATGGTATGGAGCAATTCTTACACCGTTATTAGCCAGTGTTCCAACGTAAACTCCTCCTTTAAAAGATCCATTTTTAGCAGACTCGATTGCGCCAAGAACAGTTGCATCCATTCCTTTTTCAACAGTTGTTAAATAAACTGATTGGTTTTTTGTGTCTAAAACGTATTGATCAACATCAACACCAATAATTTTTAGACTATCAGTTCCTAATTCTGAAGCTAGTGCAGCAGACCCTAAGCCAACTGGTCCAGCAACAGGCATTACAATATCTGCACCCTCATCATAAAGATTTTGAGCAAAAGCTCTTCCATCATCTAATGATGAAAAATTATTAGTGAATAACCCTTCTTTGCTTACAGGATCCCATCCGAGGACGGTTACGTTAGTACCTTTAGTTTTATTGTAGTGGTTAACACCAGCAACAAATCCATCCATAAAAATTGTAACTGGTGGAATATTGATGCCACCAAATGTTCCTACTATTCCAGTTTTTGATACTCCTGCTGCAAGATAGCCAGCAAGAAATGCAGCTTCATCTGTATTATAAATCAAGCCCATTACATTTGGAATTGTTGGATCATAAGCAAAGTCAACTATTGCAAATTTGCTGTCAGGGTTTTCTTTGGCTGCATTTGCTGTTGCTTCTCCCATTAAAAAACCGACAGAAACAATAATATCGCATCCCTCAGAAACAAATGAATTTAAATTAGGTACGTAGTCAGTTTCAGCATTAGATTCAAGTAGTTTAGAGCCAATACCGTGTTTCGCAACTGCATCTTGAACACCTTTCCAAGAAGTTGCATTAAATCCTTTATCGTCAACACCGCCAATATCAGTTACTTGGCAAGCAGTAAAAGCGAAAGCAGTTGATGACAAACTTATTAAAATTGATGCTAAAAAAGCACCAAATAATTTATTTGAAAGTTTCATTAGTTTTTCTTCCCTTATTAAGTTTTTTTTATTTAATTAGCATACAAAAGCATTGATGCAATTAATTTAATTTTGAATTACATAAAGTGCAATTGCTGCTGCATTAGATACATTAAGGGATTCTGTCTGAACAGCAATCGGGATTTTTGCTGATACAGATATTTTTTCTCTTGTAAGTCTTCTGAGCCCAAGGTTCTCTGATCCTAAAACTAGAGCAGTCCTTAGATTTCCAGAACAGTTTTTAATATTCTCACTTCCATTTTTTTCTAAACCAATTACAATAAAATCATGTTTTTTTAAATATTCTATGGTTCTAGATAAATTTGTAATGCGAATCAAAGGCATCGTCTCTATAGCACCTGCAGCAGCTCTAGCCATAAGTCCATTTTCAGTAGGTGTATTGTTTTTAGTAACAACTACCCCGGCTACATTAAAAGCGTTAGCTGTTCTTAATATTGACCCTATGTTTTGAGGATTAGTTAGTTGATCAAGAAGTACTAAACACACATTGCCTGTCATCTGATTTATGCATTCTTCAATACTTATCCAATTAATTGGTTCTACTTCAGCTAAAACGCCTTGGTTTGGACTTGACATAGAAT
>ENA-OSEY01000867-OSEY01000867.1-marine-metagenome-genome-assembly--contig:-NODE-867-length-21423-cov-2.856132_pt1 | contig 21423 bp, 25 predicted proteins | sample MGYA00248465_ERZ534230 | MGnify/ENA primary metagenome ERZ534230 (study PRJEB26409, sample SAMN06344110) | marine metagenome | isolation source: Sea water from surface | place: Atlantic Ocean:Southern...
TTCCCTGGGTTTTGGTTGTCCCACTGGCCATTTCAGCCAAGGTAAATTCAAAGCCGTTAGGGATATCGATACGGACCCTGTGAGGTTCCCCGGATACCGGGTTTTTGATGGGCTCCACTTTTAATTCAAATACATCTTCAACCATCACCCTCCCTGTTCGTGAATCAACATCTGCTTCAACCAAAACCCTTTTAAAAAGGGTCGGATGATGGGTTGAAGTCATTTCATTGATGACCCAACAGATGGTTGCCATTTCCTCAGTATCCTGACCTGTTAGAATTTTTTCGAGACCTTCCCTTTGTTCAGCATTAGCCTGTTCATCAATGATGATTTGTCTCGCACCATTCCCCTCATGGATAGGTCCGGGCCATTTGGCGATCATCGCTACCGTGAGCCCATCCAAGGAAACATCACCGTAAAAACCCTTGTTGATCTTTATACCCTCTGCTGCTTCACAGGTCCCATAAGTTGGCAGTGCATTGAATTGGCAGGGGCAACCATAGTCACAATTACAGTTGGTGACCTGAATCGCGTGAATTTCCCAGGGAATCATCGAGTCCTTTGGAATTCAAGGACTGGAAAAAAGAGTTGATCCATTTTGGTTCAGGAAAGCCATTGATTCAGCAACAATCCTACTCCAGAAAAAACCAGAACAAGCCCCATCAGTTTGCTGAGTTTGCTCCAAAGCTGATTCAATATGAGTTTTTCCATGAGCACGTAAACCGTCAATCCAATGATCCAATAAAGGTTCATGATGCCTCCTACAAAAAGCAAAGCCATCAGAAACCAACAACAGCCAAGACAGTAGGCTCCATGATCGATCCCCATCAGAAAGGCCCCTTTCAAACCGGGTCTTCTTCGTTCGGTCAGAAACTGCATGGGACTTTGGCAATGTTTAAGGCAGGACTCCTTCCAGGGAGTGAATTGGTAAACTCCTGCGAGGATCAAGACCGTGGACGCCAAAAGGTGATGGGTTAATGTCATATTCATGGGAGACATCAGCCCGCGTAGTTCACCAAGCCATTGTAATGCTGTTGCGAGCAGACTGAAGAAAGCCCAGGCTGTTAGATAGCCCAATAGGAAAGTCGAGGCTGACTGAGGAGCTTTGGATGAGGATTGACTTCGACGGATTAATGCCGAATACAATAGAACAACGGATGCCACACTGGGCAGCATCATGGCGATCATCATGACCCACCACATAAAGAAGACCAGGACTGCATAACGAAGGGACCAGACCGGAGACATCATCATCTCTCCCATCCCCTGCCCACTCATGCCTGAGTCTGAAGACATGGTAGCGGATTTTTCCATGCCCTCCGACATATTCATCGGCATCATCTCACCCCATGTCATTTCAAAGGCAGACATGGGCATGCCCACTCCAAACAGGGTGTAGATGGCAGCGATTAAGAAAATCCCCACCATCGCAACGCTCAGGATCAGGCGGTCTTTGAGCAGCAACTGCTCAATCCTAGTGGTCTCCGTCATCAGAAAAATTCAGAGATTGGTCTGGGTTTTTTCAATCCCGAATGATTCCTGAGTTATTCCAATGGAGTTCACACATATGAGAATGAGTATCATTATTATTTGGAAGGTCAATGATACCCTGGGTTTTTACTGTTCCACTCGCCATTTCTGCCATCGTGTACTCAAAACCACTTGGGATGTCGATACGTGCTCTGTGAGGCTGACCTGAAACCGGGTTTTTGATCGGCTCGACATTCAATTCAAAAACATCATCCACCATTACTTTTCCAGTTCTATTTTCAATGTTTGCTTCAAATGAGATTGATTTGTAAAGAGTTTCATGGTGAGTAGAAGTCATTGCATTGATCACCCATGCAATGGTTGCCATATCTTCGGTATCTTCACCAGAGAGGATTTTTTCGAGGGCGTCCCTTTGTTCTGATGATGCTTTTTCATCAATGATTAATTGTCGTTCTCCATTGCCTTCATGAATCGGCCCAGGCCATTTGGCAGTCATACCAGCTGAAAGTCCGTCCAGAGAAACACCCCCATAATTACCTTTTTGAATTTTATATCCAACGGCAGCCTCACAAGTCCCATTTGTTGGTAGTGCATTAAATTGGCAGGGACAGCCATATGAACAATTACAGTTTTGGACCTCAATTGCATGAATTTCCCAGGGAGTCATATCACCTCCATAATGTTTTTTGTTTGGTTTGATCTTCCAAAAGCAACTTGGGAAGAAGAACTTTTTCTCTTAAGTCATGAAACCTGATTTCATGAAGTCATGATTATCTATATTTTTTCACCATTGAAAGTCAAGCCTTATTAAGAAAAGTAAATGGTTTATATGCTTGAGAGGTTTACTGATTCACTTATTTTCACTTAATGAAATTACTTCAACTTCAACATTTTCAATAAACGGCATCATCCCTGAATGACTATGGGGCGGCAATGGATTTTAGTTAATCAAATGAACGTTCAAATAAGAAAATTGTAATGGAAGCGAGCACCTACCTCAGGCCGAGTTGGGATGAGTATTTTTTAGGATTGATGGAAGAGGTGGGTAAACGGGCAACGTGTGACCGCGGACGCAGCGGCTGCATTGTGGTGCGTGGAAAACAAATCGTCTGCACCGGCTATGTGGGTTCCCCTCCCGGGTTTCCCCATTGTGACGATGAAGGGCATTTATTGAAGCAGGTTGTGGAAGAGGATGGATCTTCCCGGATGCACTGCATGCGAACGATTCACGCCGAACAGAATGCCATCTGCCAGGCGGCGAAGCATGGGATTTCCCTGGAAGGATGCACCCTCTTCTGCAAGATGGAACCCTGCCGGGTTTGCGCGATGCTGATCATCAGTGTGGGGATTACCAAAGTGGTTGCCCGTAAAAAATACCATGCTGCCCAGGACACCCGGGAGATGTTCCAGCAGGCCGGGGTGGAATTGGTGGTGGTTGAACAGGAAGTTGAGCAGTATTCGCTTCAGTGATCATCCCCCTTAGGTTTGTCGTTTTTACCCCTTAAGTTTGACAAAAAAATAACCCCAGGCAGGAAGCTTTTGATTTCCAGGAAGAACTTCCCGAACTGATTTCACCCTCAATCTTTTACTTGGGAATTCCTTCCTTCAGACGGTTCTTGAAAACCTGGGAGTAGACGAAGATTGGAGATAGCGGTCAAAAGGCATCGCCAGGTTGCGCATGAAAAGGCGTCCGCTGTCGGTAAGCTTGATGCAATCCGGATCGAGACGGACCAGCCCGTCTGCCTCAAAGCCTTCGAAGGCTTCTCGGGTATCCTTGAAGTAATCCTGAAAATCAAACCCGTTTCCGCCGAACTCATCGAAACGGATTTCTCCATGGCACATCAGTCCCTCGATGACCTGCCTGCGTAACCGGTCGTCCTCATCCAGTTTCATCCCCCTTTGCGGTTTGGGGTCAGAAGCCTGTTCCAGGTAATCGTCAAGTTCCTTCGGATTCTGCCAGTAACTGTCTCCAAAGTCTGAAATCGCCGAAACCCCTAGACCGATCTGAGCCAAGCCATGGAGGGTGGTGTATCCCATAAAATTGCGATGCAGGGTCCGATGTTCCAAGGCCAGGGCCAGTTCATCCCCGGGAAGAGCAAAATGATCCATGCCGATCATCACATAACCCTCCTCGGTGAAATGCCGAACGGTGTCAAGATAGAGCCCGATTTTTTCCTGGGCAGTGGGCAGATCCTGTTCGCGAAGCGCCCTTTCATGAGCTTTGAACATCCAGGGCAGGTGAGCAAAACTGTAAACCGCCAGCCGGTCCGGGCGCATTTTGGATACCGCATCCAGGGTCTTGCGAAACTTCACACGGGTCTGCAGCGGAAGCCCATAGACCAGATCGAAGTTGATGCTCTGATATCCGAGTTTCTTGGAAACGGAAAAGGCTTTCTCGGATTGCGTGGAGGTCTGGTTGCGGTTGATGGCGCGCTGCACAGCAGGATCGATGTCCTGGATCCCAAAACTGACACGCCGGAATCCAAGATCAAACAACCCTTCGAGTTGTTCAGCCGTCGTCACCCTGGGGTTGGCCTCCAAAGCCCACTCCCCCTCCGGATCGATTTCGAAGTGATGCTTCAGCATCTCGGTCAGCCTGGTCAGCTGATCCAAACTGAGGAAGGTCGGGGTGCCTCCGCCAAGGTGAAGCTGAGAAAGAGTTTTGCGCTGCCCAAGACCTTTGGCGACAGCGGTCATTTCCTGCTCAAGAGCTTTCAGGTAGCGCTCAACCAGTTCTGCATCACGGGTGATGACTTTGTTGCATCCGCAAAAGGTGCAAAGCTTTCGGCAGAACGGGATGTGAAGATAGATTGAAATCCCCCGATCCTTGGTTCCTTCTGCCTCCAATGCTTCGGCATATTCCCTGCCGAAACTTCCCTGGGGCCAGACCGGGACCGTGGGATAACTGGTGTAGCGCGGACCGGGCTGGTCGTATTGCTTCACCAGCCGTTCCAGATCCTCTTTGAAAACACTCTGCATGATCGCCTCCTGAATGATTTCCGGGAATCCTGGTGGGAGTCTTAATCCCGGAAAGGGTGACTCATTGTGAGGGGCTGAATCACAAGTGAACAATTAGTAGGTTTACGGATAGTAGTCCGGTCATAATTTCTTACAGAATGACATGAACAACTCTGAATCAATCCTTTCAAAGGGGCAAAAATGCATCACAATGTCGGAGGAATCGATCAAATACTACGAATCGTTCTAGGAGTCGTCATCTGTACGATCGGGGTGATCTACAACAACTGGTGGGGACTGGTCGGCCTGATCCCGTTGGTGACCGGAACCATGAGCTGGTGCCCGCTATACAATCTGGTGGGGCTTTCAAGTCTGAAAATCAGCGAATCTGAAACATGAACTCAGTTCAAGGTTGAGGTACCGAAAGGGAGGTCCTGCAGATGGGGCAGCACAAAACCAGCATCCATTGGGAACGCGATACCGAGCATTTCAACATCAAATCCTTCAACCGTGACCATGTCATCCGCTTTGAAAACGGGGTGGTGATCCATGCCACTTCGGCACCGGAATTCACAGGAAACCCGGATCTGATCAGCCCGGAGGATCTTTTTGTCGCCACCATTTCCAGTTGCCACATGATGACTTTTCTCGCCGTAGCCTCACTGAATAAATGGCAGGTTCAAACCTATAGAGACCATGCCCAGGGATTCCTCGAAGAAAATCAAGCGGGAAGGATCATGATGAACCGGGTCATTCTTCAACCACAGGTCGTTTTTTCCGGCAGCAACCATCCTTCCCGCAAAGCGCAGGAAGACATGCACCTCAAGGCAAGGCGAAGTGGTTTTATCGCCAATTCCGTTCGCACTTCGATCAGCATTCAGCCAAACTTTTAAGCTCTTGGTTGGATTAAAATTCTTTCACCAATTTATTCTTCAACATATTTTCAACAGAAAACCAAAATGTCCGAATTCTATAGCAGGCTCGAATGGAAGAGGGATCATCCCGATTTCGAACTCAAAACCTTCAACCGCAGTCACAGGATCCATTTTCCGAACGGGGCTCTTCTGGAAGGTTCCTCCGCGCCGGATTATTCAGGTGATCCCGAAAAAAATAACCCGGAACAACTTTTTGTTGCCTCACTTTCCAGCTGCCATATGCTGACCTTTCTTGCCGTAGCGGCCATCGGCAAATGGAAGGTTGAGAGTTACGAGGATGACGCGGTTGGATACCTGGAAAAAAATGAAACAGGGAAAATGTCCATGAACCGGGTCGTGCTGCGACCGTCGGTACGCTTCAGCGGGGAAGGACCGAACCAGGAGGAACTGAGTAAACTGCACGAAAAAGCCCACCGCGGATGTTTCATCGCCTCCTCCGTCAACACCGAAGTAAGGATCGAACCTCCTTCAGTATAAACGTTAGGGGTTCCATTTCCTTGAATGGGGAAATGTTCGAATTGATGAGGTTTCCGGAAGGCTTTGGGATTCCCAAGTTACAATAACAGGGTCTGAACCTGTTTGGGAAAAACCAGGGTTCAACCCTTTTTCCAGAAAGATTCCGTCAGAGGATACTTTGGAGGAGGATGCGCAGCTTTTTCATGAAAATGCGGGGGGAGGGAAAGAGTCCCCCGCGGGTCTCACTGAAAGAAGTTTTGGTTTCCTGGGTTGGAGCCTTTCTCGGAATTTTTGCAGTCGGATTCCTGGGACATCTGGTTCATCTCGAGCAGCAGGACATCCTGTTCCTGATCGGCTCCTTTGGTGCCTCGGCGGTACTGCTTTACGGAACCCCGGGAGTGCCTCTGGCCCAACCCCGAAATTTGATGGGCGGCCACATCCTCTCTGCATTGACAGGAGTTCTGATGTACGGATGGATTGCCGAACCGCTTTACTTGTCCGGAGCACTCTCCGTGGCAACTGCGATCGCGGTCATGCATCTGACGAAGACCACACACCCGCCCGGAGGAGCGACAGCCCTGATCGCCGTGATCGGTAGTGAGCGTGTGCACCAACTCGGTTTTCTCTACGTCCTCTCCCCGGTGGCGTTGGGGGCACTGATCATGCTCGTGGTCGCCCTGATCGTCAATAACCTGACCAGCTTCCGGCGTTATCCTGTGTTCTGGTGGTAAGCAGCAAAGGCATCCAAAATCCAGCGGAGCTCAGATTTCAGATCCCCTCTTGAATCACAGGAGCGATCACCGATTGGTTCCGTCCGAGTTGCTTTGCTTCCTCAAGAGCCTCATCGACATGATCCAGCAGGGCTTCAAGGCTCAGGTCTTCAGCGCCTATATCAGTGAAACATAACTTTATTTTACCATCCCTGACATTAAGGCTTATGATGTTGGACAACGTAACCAACAAGAATTCGAATAAGTTCATCCATGGATGAGATGATCATCCCCTTATTTGGGCTGGCGGCGATATTTTTTATCGTTGCCTTGCTCTACTCCTCGGTCGGGCTTGGCGGAGCATCCTCTTATGTTCCTCTGCTTGCCCTGGCCGGAGTGTATTATGAGTGGATCCCCAGTACGGCACTGATGCTCAATATTGCGGTGACGCTGATCGGCAGTATCAACTACTGGAAGCAGGGGCATCTGAGAATGAAACTGATCGGTGTGTTTTTGCTGAGCTCCATGCCGATGTCCTACCTGGGCGGGGCAATTGCCCTGGACAAGGAGGTCTTTTACCTGCTGCTCTGGGTGACCCTGGTGTTTGTCGCCATCAGAATTTACTGGAAGGGAGAACTGCGCCTGGAATTCAAACTCCATCCAAAATCCCAACTCCTCGTTTCGCTTTTGCTGGGAGCGGTTCTCGGTTTTGTCAGCGGAACCGTCGGCATCGGTGGCGGGATTTACCTGGTGCCGTTGATCATCCTTTTCGGCCTCGGCACCGAGCAGGAAGCCGCCGCTTCCGGAGCGGCCTTCATCCTGCTCAATTCCATGGCGGGTCTGGTTGCACGTTTCCAGCGGGGTGCCGTGAGCCTTGAACTGATGCTCCCCCTGCTGCTTGCCGTGCTCGCAGGTGGTTTTCTTGGTTCACGACTCGGTGCCGTGCGTTTCAATCCCCTAACCATCCAGAAAATTCTCGGCCTGGTGGTGATTTTGGCTCTGTTGCTGCTCAGCCGGAATATATGGTTTTCCTGAATTTTACATGCGTCCTTGCGCCCATTTCAGAAAACCCGAAGGGAGGGAAGATCAACTCAGTTTCCGGAATCAGGTTTGGGCGTTTCTCCGGTTTCCGTGGTATTGAAGGAATAAGAACGGACAATCCCTGCTTGGTTGAACTTGATCATCAAATCCCTTCCCAGTCCTTTTCCTGAAAAATCGTAGCTGTAATAGCCAAAAGTCCAGGTTGACATTCCATCCTCGATTCCGGTCCGCCAGGGAGCACCAAAACGTTCCCGGATTTCAGCCCGGGTGGTCACACCAATCTCGATGGAACTGACTTGATCCACTGGAAAATCAGTTCCAAGGGTCATTGACGAACAACCATTCAAGGAAATCATCAGGGAAATGAATATGATGATTCCTGTAAAATTGAAATAGCTCTGATTCCATTTTTCTGATTGGAATTTCATAACTGCTCCATTTTTTGGTTCAAACTCAGACATTCAATAACATGAGATTAAACAGGTCAAGATTCCCGATTTCATTAGCCCAAGTGATGGCAGTTTTTCCAAAGGAATCTTTCTTTCTAGTCCTGGCACCAAATTTCAATAGAAGTTTTACCATTTCCCTATTCTGCTTTTTGACCGCAAACATCAAGGGGGTCAGTCCTTCGAGATTCGGAGGATCAACCCAAGCACCCCGCTCCAACAGCCTTTCTGCAGATGATCTGTGACCATTGACGACAGCAAGGGTCAGAGCTGTCCTTCGGCTTCGGTCCTGATGATCGATCAATGCTCCATGATCCAGCAGCAGGGAAATCACCTCCACCTTTCCAGATGCTGAAGCAAACTGGAGGGCAGTCGTATGATCACGGTCCCAGAGGTTGGGATTGGCCCCTACTTTCAGAAGACGTTCAACGATTTTCAAATGACCCGAAGAAGCAACCTGCATCAAAACTGACTGTTTTGTTACAGGTTCAACATGTTGATCCCGGGCTCCATGGTCGAGAAGCAGTTCAAATACATCCATTTGTTCCGATGCTGCAGCAAGCATTAAGGGAGACCAGCCCTCTTTGTCCAGACTGTCAGCAGAATGTCCGGAATCCAATAAATGAATGATTTTGTTGGTGTCCTCCTCTAAAATTGCCTGGTGAAGAGTCATTCCTGGAAGGGTTGCAATTGCATGAAAGGTTAACTTAGAAATTAAGGAAACATACGAAATTATTGATGTTTCCAGACCGGTGTTCTTTTTTGCATGAAGGCATCCACCCCCTCTTCGACATCGTCGGCCATCATGTTTCCTGCCATCACCCCGGACGCATAGTCGTAGGCCGATTCGAGGGGTAACTCGAGCTGTTTGTAAAACATCCGTTTCCCCGTCGCCACTGCAACCCAGGACTTGGACATGATCGAACCGGCAAGTTCGGCAACTTCCTGATCGAGGCGGGAAGCAGGGACAACACGGTTCACCAGACCCCATTGCAGGGCGGTGTGAGCATCGATGAAATGACCGGTGAGCAGAAGTTCCATGGCCTGTTTGCGTCCCAGATTGCGGCTGACTGGGACAGAAGGAGTGGAACAGAAAAGCCCGACGTTGATTCCTGAAGTGGCAAAACGTGAGTCATCGGCAGCCACTGCGAGATCGCAGGCGGCCACCAGCTGACACCCTGCCGCCGTGGCTATCCCCTGGACCTTGGCGATCACCGGTTGGGGCATCTGATTCAGGGTCAGCATCATTTTGCTGCACTGCTTGAAGAGGGTTCGGTAATAGTCCTCTTCACGCTTAGCACTCATCTGTTTCAGGTCATGTCCTGCGCAAAATGCCTTCCCATTCCCTGCAATCACCACCAGCCTCGCCTGCTGATCTTCTGCAATCCGGTCCAGTTCCTCCTGCAGGGCAGCTAAAACTTCCTCGGACAAGGCATTGAACTGACGCGGACGGTTCAGGGTCAGGGTGACCAGACCTTCATTGTCTTCACGCAGGACCAGGGCTTCCGATTCGGAAACGGTTTCAGATTGAGTCTGGATTTCTGTGTTCATTGTTTCTTTTCTGCTGGAGTTTTTGATACTGCAGGACCAGGTAGCGTTCTACAAAAGGCACTACGCACTGTGCCGTGATTGAAGGGAAAATGTCAAATCCGTGCTGTGCGAACGGGACACGAAGCAGGATCTGGTTTTCTTCTGCTTCCTGCTTCAGGTGATTTTGCATGCTCAAGGCCTCTTCCATCGGGATCAGGGTATCCTGTTCGCCCTGGAGCATCATCCCCGGAGGAAGATTTTTGGAAGACCAGTGAAACGGTGAAGACTGCCGATAAATCTCCGGATGGGAATCCGGAGTCCCACCGGTCACCACTTGCAGCAGGACACTCCGTGCATTTTCTGGATCTGATTTTTCAAAACAGGAATAAAAATCGTAGGCTCCATAAAAACCGGTCCATCCCTGGACCCGGGTGTTCACTTCCTCAAACCCGGGCTGGAATTCAGGGCGGTTGGGGGTCAAGGCCATCAGCAGTGCGAGGTGTGCACCGGCGGAACCTCCGGTTAAAAAAACAGAATCCGGATCAAATCCCAACTCCCTCGCATGATCCAGGAGCCATTTCAGAATGCGCTTACAGTCGATCAAATGCTCCGGCATTCGAATTTCCGGACTGAAGCGGTAACCGATGGAACACCCGACCCAACCACGGGAAACCATCCGGCTTAAAAGGTATGCCCCCTGACGCCGGCTTCCGATGACCCAGCCTCCGCCATGGATTTGGATCAGCAGCGGACGCTGGGTTCCAGGAGTCCTGGGTCGGTACAAATCCAGTTTTAAGTTTAAACCCGGCTCCGCTTCGAACTCCCGGTTGAATTCCACATCGAGGTCATGATTTTTAAAAACGCTTGCGGGCAGGCCTAACAGTTTCCAGTTCACCTGACGGAATTTTTTGGGTGGAGGAGGTTCTGCCTCCGTCATCTGAAATTCCGTCCCTAACTGATTCAGCATTTGATCTTCCAAATACTCCACTTGGTTAAGCACCAACCAAAGCCTAACCAGAAGGAGAATCCATAGAAGCAGATGAATTCCCAGCATCCATGAAAAAACCAGGACTTCCAGATCCGCAAACACCAGGAGAAGCAAAAAAATTCCGGCGTTAAGCAGAATCCACTGAATCGTCAGTTCTCCAATGAGCCATCCCAGCCCAAACCCGAAGATCAGGCTGAGCGGCCTGGCCCTGTCGCGGTTGATCAGTGGATGGAGGACATTTAGAGTCAATCCCAGGGAAATCAGGGTCCATAACACCAACCCGATCGAAGTCAGAGGGTCCATTTCTTCAAAACCAGATTATTGATTTTGGAAACAAATGAGATCCGAGGGTAGGATCTTGAGTGGAAGATTCCGCCTGAAATGGATGGGAAAACTTCGAAAACCCCATCCGCTTGGGAAAGGATCCGCTTATAGAAAAAGGGAGGAGAAAAAACCGCGAGGCTCGGAAGGAGCCGAAAGTTCCAGAATCAGCGTTTTGAGTACTGGTAGCTTTTACGGGCCCCGGGCTTGCCGTATTTTTTACGTTCCACTTCACGTGCATCACGGGTAAGCATACCCGCTTTTTTTAGCGGACTACGGGAATCTTCAACGGCCACCACCAGGGCTCTCGAAAGTCCATGGCGGATCGCGCCGGCCTGTCCGGAAAGACCGCCACCGCTGACATTTATAAAGATGTCAAATTGGTTGCCGCTTTCAATGATCTCCAAAGGCTGCCGTACGATCATCTTGAGTGTTTCCCTGCCGAAATAATCATCCAGGGATTTTTTGTTGACGAGGATGTTTCCTGTGCCGGGCCTGACAAAAACCCGGGCCACGGACGATTTACGACGGCCGGTTCCGTAATATTGGATGGTGGGAGTATTCATTTCAGAGAGAAAGCTGTTTCGGTTTTTGGGCTTCGTGTGGATGTTCCGAAGTATTGTAAATTTTCAATCGGTTCAGCGCGTGACGGTTGAGTGCGTTTTTTGCCATCATCCCCTTGACCGCGTTGTAGACCAGTTGTTCCGGTTTTTTCTCACGCAGTTCAGAGAATCGTGCTGATTTGATTCCACCGGGATAACCCGTATGGTGATGGTACATTTTTTCACGTTCCTTGTTACCGGTCACCCGAATTTTTCCTGCATTGAGCACCACCACAAAATCTCCGGTATCGACGTGGTAGGAATGAATCGGTTTATGCTTGCCACGCAGGACATTGGCGATTCGTGTTGCAAGACGTCCCAACGTCTGCCCTTCGGCATCCACCACCCACCATTCGCGTGGCCTGGTGCCATCAATAAAATCTTCTTTTCTGGGGAAAACCGTTCTCATACCAAAAGGCCTATTAGCGTTTTTTCAATTCATTAACAAAACACAATAATATATAGCCCTTTTTTCAGGAAAACAAGTAAAATTTTTCCAGATTTATGAGCGGAGGCTGGAGGCACTAACGACTACATTTCGGCCGGCTTCTTTTCCGTGATAGAGGCAGTCATCGGCTTTTTTCAAGAGCACTTCCACATCATCCGCGTCATCCGGGAAAGTTGCTACCCCGAAGGTGGCAGTCAAATTTCCGAGCGGCTGCTGCTCCTGGTAGGGAATGTCTTCTTCTTCAACTGCAGAACGGAGTTGCTCGGCAATCAGCATTGCATTTCCACTGTCGCATTTGGGAAGGATGACCACAAATTCCTCACCTCCAAAACGAGCGGCGAGGTCACCACGCCTGACCCTTTTCTTCAGAATCCCTGCAATCCTCGCCAATACCACATCACCCATCTGGTGACCGTGGGTATCATTATAATGTTTGAAATTATCAACATCGGTGATGATCAATGAAAAAGGCGCTCTTTCTTCAGGGTAGAGGGTGACGAGGGCTTCCACGAATTCATCAAGCCGCCTTCGATTCGCAAGCCCAGTCAAGCGGTCGGTATCTGCCGCCTCTTCCACCCGCTTCAATTCCCGTTCACGATAGTGGATGACGCGTTGACGGTTGAGTGCGTGCTCAAAATCGAAGTCAGGACATGGTTTCGCAAGAAATTCTGAAACTCCCCATTGGGACAAAAGCCTCCGGTTTTCAGCATCATCGGCAAACTCGCTGACAATCATGATGGATCTTGCCTGCTGTTTGGCAACAAGGATGGCATCCCTGATTTCATTCATCGACTGATAATTCCCGGGGTCCATGATGAGCAGGTCCATCAATTGATTTTCTTTTTCTCGGAGGAAAGTTTGGGGGTCCTCATAAGTTTCCAGAACGACATTTTCCCAATTCTTCTTAATCAATGATTCAAGATGCTGCCTCATGGAAGGATCACCCTCGACTAATGCCAGTTGAGGCTGGGAATTGTCCTCTTCCCGGATGTTGCCTTCCAGCATCACTCTTGCGGAGGTGATCCGAAGTTTCTCGCTGAGGATATGAGTAAAAATCAGGTAGACCACCGAAACTCTGGAAGCACCGGCTTCCACCTCAAAAAGGCTGTTGGGAAATGCAATCAGGGTTGAATCCGATTCCGTCACCACACTGGTTGTGTTTTTCTCACGGTCATCAAGAATCGACATTTCCCCGACCATGTCCCCGGCCTTTTCCAGCCTCATCAGAAAGGTGCCCTTGGAAAGCACCGCCAGGGAGCCTTCAACCAGAACATAGATTTCCGGTTTTCGTGCTTCATTCTCCTGGATCAGATGCTCTTCCGCCTTAAAGTTGACGATCTCTCCCTGACGCAGAAGTTCTTTCAGCAGACTGATGTCGATATTCTGGAAATAGCGGCTTTCTTGAATCCTGCCTGCCAGGACTTCAAAATCCTGGTGATCTGTGCGTACAGATAAGGGAACACGTTCCATGGTTCAGGTTCCTTTGATGTCAGGAAAAATGAAGGAAATGATTCAGTTCTGAATGGACATCCTTCCGTCGAGACTTAGAATATGCCATGGAGTTCTTCATTAAGCAATCTTAGTTAGGACAAAGCATGTTCTCCACTGCCGGACTGATTCTGGCACCGGCAATGCTCTGGGGCTGGGTCTTTTACCACTCCCACCGTTACAAACAAACCCGGCTGCTGTTGCTGCTGTTACTTTTTGCAGGAGGCTTCCTCAGCGGGCTGCTGGCCCTGGTCCTGAATCATTCCATTGAAAAATACACGGCATTCTGGCCCGGTGCGCGATTTCCTTACAGTGAAATCTTGGGCCAGACCGTCCACTACTACAGTGCGGGATTCTGGATGATGGTGGGAGTGAATGAGGAATTGGCCAAGCTGGTGATCCTACTCTTGTTGGTTTATTCCTCCCGTCACCTGGAAGAAGCGTTTGACGGGATTCTCTATGTGGCAGTCATCGCCCTCGGTTTTGCCACCATTGAAAACTGGTTTTACCTGGAACAGTATGGGGTCCCGGTCATCATCTCCCGTTCAATCATCACCCTTCCCGCCCATGCCTTCATGAGCGTGCCGATGGGCCTGATGGTGGCCAAATCCAAGATTCACCTCAAAGAGCATCAAAACGTACCCCATGCCTACTACATTCCCATGCTCTGGATTCTATGCGGCTGGATGTATTCCGCCCTGCTGCACGGAGGCTATGACTTGCTGCTCTCCCTGAATCTGGAATATTACGCTTATGGATTGGTGCTGATGATGGGCCTGCAAACAGCATTGCTTGGGAGGGAGGCGCTGAAACGCTCCAAACTCATACCCCAGCAAAACTTCACCTTGGATGAAGCAGGAAAAACCTAGGGCATTCCGACTTTGATCTGAGCGATCAGACGGAACATCTGCGGTCGGAGGTCCCTGTTCCGGTGCAGCTTTTTGAAATCACCAAGAATTTGATCGAGGGCGTTTTTCCTCACCAGAGGGTCCTCAGTGACGGAAATCATGTTCCCCATCATATTCATCAGTTCTTCCGATTCTGAAGCCGATGAGGACTGAGAAAGTTCGGCAGTCACTAATTCCAGAGTTCCGCTTAAAACTTCAGGGTCTCTTATTTCCACAGCCATTTCTGACATGATCCCCAAGGCTTTGATGCGTTCCTCTCCCTCGAGGTCCTGGAATCGTTCCTGTTGCTGGGCAAGAATCGCAAACTTGAGAAAACGCTGGGCCTTCTCGTAATCCGGGGAGGTCTTGTCAATTTTGCGGAATTCCCGGACGGCTCGATCATAATCCTGCATTTCAAATGCCTGTAGCCCTTTCTGGAAGGGGATCTTGAGGGTCATCTGAACCGCTTGATTGTAAAGTGCTGACTCGGGAGGGACCTGCCGGAAAAACCCAATCGCCTGGCTGAATTCTCCAGACTCGTAAGCATCCGTCCCACTCTGGAATGCTGCGGCAGCACGTTCTTCCGCACTCATCAGCAGCGACCAGCCACAACCTCCCAAAAGAAGAGAGCCAAGCATGACTAACATGATGTTTAAAAATCTGATCTGACTCATCCTTTACCCGGTTGAAATTCAATCATCTACAGCTTGAGTGTAAACTGCATTTGATTCGGAATGCACAGTGCAGGCCAGTAGAAACCCTGTTTGCTCCCAACTTCCACCCTTATCACTTCAACTCACAAATCTCACAATGAAAATCCTCTCTCCAGTGAATATTCAGGACAGTTCATGATTCTTTCTAGAAAAATAATCTTCCAAACATTTTTGGAGTATATTTTGCAGCTATTGTAGGAAGTATTTTTACTAAAACTTAAAATCCTAATTCCATAATCGAGTACTTCTGCATGGAATGGCTGAATCAAATACCGGTCAATTTGGACGGAGGATTCATTTCCCTGGGAATATTGCTCTGTTCGTTGGCAGTCATTACCTGGGTTGTGTTTTGGATTGGAAAGTTTGAGAAGGAGACCCCCAGTGCCAGTGGCAGTTCCACTTCAGAAATGAACGGGGAATTTAAATTGATGAAGGAAATGACCGAAATGACATTCAACGATGCAATTCAAGAGGATCCTTCCATCATGAACCCACTTCCTGAAAACCCTGTCATCCCGGAAGCAAACCTCCGTCCGTCCTTTGCGGAAAACCCGAATCCATCTATTGCGAATCCGGTAATTTTCGAAAAAAAGGATTCACCCGAGGATGACAAAGAACCCTTACTGAATCCTATCATTTCCAGCTGCAGTTTCCGGAAACTTTCTCCTGAAATGTCCTCCATCCTGAAGCCCCTCCCTCCAAAATCGATTCAAACCAAAAAACAGGAAACCGAGGCTGAAGCTGTCGTTTAATTTTGCTTTTTGATCTGATTTTTTAGCAAAATCCTACTCAGGAATCATTCCTGAACTCCCTGATTTCATCCCAATAACATCGTTCCACCTCCGTGGTTATTCAGAAATCCTGAAATAGGGAGTGAGTTGGAAGGGGTTTTGATTGTGCCAGTTGCTTTTCGTAGAGCTCTTTCAACGGAGACGCCAATTGAATTCCAGCAAAGGAAATCTTTTCGGTGATAGCCATCAATTCATCCAAATCATCAGTTTCCAACGGAACGCATACCGCATTGTGATTCTGCATTTTCAATTTGCGGTTCATCGACTCAAGCTGGGGTGAACCATTGGCCCCTTTGCCTGCATAGGCATAGATTTGAGCTTCCCGGTTTAGGTCCTGGATGTTGAACAGCTCCTGGAGTTCATTCATGGAAAGCTGACCGGGTGCGACTGCTGCACCAAAACTCGCATAGGTGATCGGAGCTCCAAACACGGTAGTCAGAATCCTGCTCGATGTGCCATAGACTCCCATTGCGAAGCCAATCCTCGAAATCTCAGGTTTCGCATCACTGACCCAGTTCAGCATCTGAAAGGAATGGGACAGGGATTTTGCGGTCGGGACCACTTTGATTGCACGGGGAGCCAAAGCCTCCATTTTCCCGGTCAGGTCATTCAACTCTTCTTCACTCAGCATCCTCTCAAAATCATGGTGGGAAATCACCATCGGAGCCTGCTTTTGAACCATGGCTTCTGATGCGTCCGAGGCCCATTCGAGGTCGATCAGATCGACTCCGGCCTCCAGGGCTTTCTGATTGATCTCAACCCTTTCATCCTCGGTTCCTGAAAAGGTTCCCCCATGGCTCGGATGTCTCAGGGTCATGAGAGAGGCAAGACCCTTCGATTTGGCATCCTGGATCAATTCCAAAATCTGATTCAAGGAAATACCGGCATCCAGAAGGAGATCCGCACGGACTTCTACACACTGCAAGCCCGACTCGAGCGCCAAATCCAATTCATTGGGATGATTGGCAATGATCCCGATGACCCCGTTCAATGGAAAATCCTGCTTCATGTTATGATTCAATCGCTTGGTTCATTTTCAAATCGAGGAATTGACTCTTTGAAGATCATTTCGGAAGGATGGCCGTTTCCTGATACTGTTTTAAAAGGTGGATGAACCGGGCTTCGCTTTCATCCCATTCCTCAAATCCGAGCCTTCGGCATTTGTTGTGCGAGAGGATTTCATCCCAATAGCGTTCCAGGGTCGCATCAGCAAAACCCCAGTTGGCCACCTGCTTGAGGTCATTCGATTTCAGCCTGCATTTTTTGGCAATAGAATCCCAAAGATCGTCTCTTTCCGACATCACCTCTGCCAGTTTCAAGGGCCTGACCGAGCCTGCAGGCATATTAAAGCATTCTGCAATTTGGGGCCAGAGATGTTTCCAGCGGAAAACATCGGTATTGGTCAGATTGAATGCCTGATTTTGGCAGGAGGATTTGGTCACCATCCAGGCAATCCCCTTTGCCAGAAGTTCGATGGTGGTCATTTGCGTGATGCTTTCGAACGCGCCTGCATTTCCGGGGAAGTCAAGTGCCGCCCCCAGTTCTCGACAAATGGCTGCGTAGGCTCCCAAGGTACTGACGATGTTGCGTGGGATTTCCGGAGAATAATGAAGCAGGGTGTTTGGCCTTGAAGCCGACCAGGACCAGTTACTCTCTTCCGACCTTTGCGAAAGAAAATCCTGCTGGTCGTAGTTGAAGTTGGGAATCGGGGCACGGGCATCCTCTTCCTGAGCAGGAGTTGGAAAAGGCCCGACATGCACTCCGTAATATTTCCCTCCCTGGACCAGGTGGACGTGCTCCAGGTTTTTCGCTGAAGCTTCAACTCCTGTGACCAGATGATCAAGCAGCCTCAGGTTATCGTCTGCATTTTCCAGAACCTGTTCCGCATGGGTTGCTCTTCCGCAGTAGAAAAGGTGGGTGACCTCGTTAATCTCAGCCAGAGCTTTCCGGGAGCCATCCCAATCATTCAGATCAATCTGTCGGTATTCGACACCGTTGATGGGTGCCGAAGGGGGATTCCTCGAAAGGCCAAAAACAACCCACTCGTCTCTGGAACTCAGTTCCCTGGCAAGTGCCGATCCCACTGCCCCGGTTATCCCTGCGATCAGGGCGACATGTTTATTCACTGAATACCGAAAGGATGATCATTAAATTGATGAATTACTTGGCACCGAATTCCGAAAGGGTCTCCAACACCATTTCCTTTTCGATGGTATTGCAGACAAATGGTTCCCCAAGACCCTTGAGAAGCACAAAGTTGATGCTTCCGTTCACCGTCTTTTTATCATGCATCATCTTCTGATAAAGTTCCTCCTTGATCCAGGTGATCCCTCCATCCAGATCCTGAAGCGTGACAGACATTCCTGCATCCGAGGCATGTTCTTCAACCCTTCTGCTGAGACCGTCCTCACAAAACCCAGCTTTTTCGGAAAGCCGGCATGCCGCGATCACTCCCAAACCGACGGACAGCCCATGCTGAAATTTTCCGAATCCTGCAAAGGTTTCAAAGGCATGAGCAAAGGTATGCCCCAGATTCACCAGCGCCCGTTTTCCCTTGTCGAGTTCATCTTCGCTGACAATCATGGCCTTGGTCTCACAGCCCATCCGGATCACTTCCACCAATTCCTCACTTTTCTGATTCATGATTGCGGAATGATTTTGTTCGAGCCATTCAAACTCCCGGTTGCCACGAAGAACACCGTATTTGATGATCTCCCCATAACCTGATTTCATTTCATCCAGGGGCAGGCTGGACAGAACGGAAACATCATTCAGGACAATTCTGGGCTGAAGGAAACTCCCCACCAGGTTTTTCCCCAGACGGGTATTGATGGCATTTTTTCCTCCGACGGAACTGTCAACCTGCGACATCAGGGTCGTCGGGATTTGAATCAATTCAATACCGCGCATCAGCAGGGCAGCAGCAAAACCTGCAACATCCCCCACCACGCCGCCTCCGAAAGCAACCACCGTACATTGGCGATCGATCCCGTCTGCCAGCATCCGGTCCAGCAAGTCCTCGAGACATGAAAATGATTTGGCGTCCTCGCCCTCCTGGATTGGATACAAATCCCAACGCGAAGTAATCGGATCCAGGGTCGTTTTCAACAGGTCCAGATACTTCTCAGACACCTTGGCGTCGCTGACCACTGCGACCCGTTTTCCTGAAATGATGGGCTCAAGCTGTTTCCTGGAATCTTGAAGCAGATCCGGTCCTATGACAATGTCATAGCTTCTAGATCCCAACTCGACCCGGACGGTTTGCTGCATGGTTTTTTAAACGAGTTGTAGTTGCTCAGGCTGAAAACCTGGAAATCATCCTCTTTTCAGGATTTTAAAAATAAGATTTTCAGACAGCCTTCATAAAAATGAAGAATAACAGTTATGAAAGGAGCGGTCTAATTGGGAATCAGTTCAAGCCAATCCGGGACTTTGATTTCCTGATCCTGTGTGTTGTTCAAATGGTAAATCGTGTCCTGTGACTCACCGAGTTCGATCATTTGTTTTCCGGAAAGATTCTTGCGAATGCCCCTGATGAATTTATTGACGATACCGTGGCTGACCAGCAGTTTGGGAGTTTCATGGTCTGCGATCTCATCCATGAATTCCATGAGCCGCGCTTTAAAATCGGCACCGCTTTCTCCACCGGGAGGATGGAAGTGCATGGGATTGTTGAGCCGTAAATGGGCCAGTTCCGGATATAATTCAGCGACTTTATCCCACCCGTAGGTCCCGGCAATCTCTCCAAGATTGAAATCATTCAATCTGGGTTCGATGACGATCGATTCCGCAGATTGATTGATACCCTCTGCAATAATCTCTGCGGTCTGTTGTGCTCTGCCGAGGGGGCTGGAGTAGATCTGAATCTGATCATAAGAAAGGTGATCGGACAAAAAAGAACTAATGGCCTTGGCCTGGGCTACGCCAAATTCAGTCAACGGGGAATTAAATTGTCCCTGAATCCGGCCTTCACGGTTCCACTCGCTTTCCCCATGGCGTACCAGGTAAATATCAGTCAATCGGACCTTGTGATAAATCAGGATTAATGAATGAGTGGATAAGCTAGGTTGAAAATATTGGAAATGCAATTTCAAAAAGTTTCTGAAATCTAGAGCCTAAAGATTGACTCGTCATGATTCTCAAAGGGATGGAAACTGATGCCGATCAAGATGGAGAACCTCTGTCACTTCCCGGGTTCTCGAAACCCTCCATTTGATTCCATCATTTTGGATGGAAAACCAATCCCTGAAATTGTATACCTTCTGTCTCCAACAGGCTTTTCATTCAAAACTTCATCAAAATAACTGGAAACAGCTTTCTGACTCGATGGTGAACGCCTTAAGCAATCCAGAAAAGTTAAAAAATCTTGCGTTAAAATTGGGAAATGCATGGCTTCAATGCAATCAGATCCCAACACCCGGCCTGGATGAAATTCCCATTTCCCGAAGCGAAGCTTATTTCGTCCAGGACCAAATGGCAGAGGTGATTGGAGACTCGGTCAGTGGTTGGAAGGTCGGAGCCACCAGTGCCAAAATGCGGGAACTGGATGGTCATGACGACGTGATCCCTGGAAGAATTTTTGAAAGCGTGACTTTTTTGGGAGCCAAACAAAACCTGCCCATTTCACGTTTCATGGATGCCCGTGCAGAAACCGAATTTGCCTTCAGGCTTTTGGAAGACATTCCTCTCCGGAAAACTCCCTGGAACGCCCAAGAACTGAAGGAAAAGGTTGTGTTTCATCCAGCCGTGGAATTGATTGGAAACCGTCATCAGCTTCCGGAGGGCAGCAAGTCCCAAAAATCTTTGATGACCATTGCCGACAACGGTGGAGGTATCGGTTTTGTTTTTGGTGAAGAGATCCAGGAATGGCAGTCGGTCGACTTTCAGCACCATCTGATCGATCTTAGGGTGGATGACCAACCTTCCGCAGACAACTTTCTCGGGGAGATGAGATGCATTCCCATCGAAGCCCTCGCTGATCTGATCAATCATTTGGGAGAACGGGGCATCTCCCTGAATGCAGGAAATTTCATCTCCACCGGGGCAGCCACCGTGCCCCAGCCTTTCAGCAAGGGATCAAAGGTCTCCGCCGATTTCGGGGTTTTAGGTCGGATTGAGCTTCAATTTTCCTGATCCAAAAAAATGAACCAACCTGAAATCCTGATCGTGGGTGCTGGAGGCATGGGAGCCTTGTTTGGTTCGATTCTCCATGAAAACGGACTGAAGGTGGTGCTCTATGACACCAATACCGAACATATCAGGGCAATTCAGCAGGCGGGCTTGAAAATCGAGGGTTATGGAGGCGACCGAACCATTCCCATTGCAGCAACTTCAAACCTTTCAGAACTTGAATCGGCAGAAATCATTATTTTTCAGTGCAAGTCACATGGAACCCGCCAAGCCGCAAAAGCGGTCAAACCTCTTATCACTCAAGAAAGTGTTTGCATCAGTTTCCAGAACGGATTGGGCAACGAGGAAGTGATGGCCGAAGAACTTGTAAATGATTTTGTGATGGGTGGTCTGACCGCCATGGCAGGAGTCCTACTGGAGCCGGGGAAGATTCGGGATTTTTCAAGAGTTCCTTCCCACATCGGCGAGATGAGGGGTGGGATTTCTGA